>ENA-UAON01000086-UAON01000086.1-human-gut-metagenome-genome-assembly--contig:-NODE-86-length-56396-cov-8.945226_pt1 | contig 56396 bp, 54 predicted proteins | sample MGYA00243469_ERZ654557 | MGnify/ENA primary metagenome ERZ654557 (study PRJEB26926, sample SAMN06164571) | human gut metagenome | biome: ENVO:00009003; feature: ENVO:2100002; material: ENVO:00002003...
GAGATTAGCGAGTGTCTCGTGGGCTCGGAGATGTGTATAAGAGACAGATAAAAGAGTATTCTACGATTCTTTATTCTACGCATATTTTGTCTGATGTAGAAAGAATATGTGATGATATTATTGCGATAAACAATGGAAAAATTAGCTTTCAAGGCAGCTTTGAACAAATTAAAGCAAACAATCCAAAGAAAGCAGTCAGATTGCAGCTCGTGAACGCTGGTGAAAAGCAAAGGTTTTTGGCTTGCCTACAGAATAAGGAACATTTTTCTGTGGGTGCTTTGTTGCATTCATTAGAAGAACAGGATGAAAAGTCCGTGATCTTATATTCTGAGGAACCGGTGAAATTACAAATGATTATTTTTGAGTTACTGTTTCAGTTACAAATCTTTTCTCAAAAAGTAGAATTGATTGAACCAACATTAGAGGATGTCTTTATGGAGGCAATTCAATGACAAATTTTATCGTTTTCTTAAGAAAAGAAATATCAGAATTTATGCGGTCTTACAAATTACTCATCCTATTTTCTTCTTTTGTTCTTGTAGGAATTATCAGTCCTTTAACAGCAAAATATTTACCTGAAATTTTGGAGTGGGCGATGGGAAACGAGCAAATAATTGAAATATATCCGGATGCTTCCGATGCGTGGATGCAATTTTGTAAGAATATCACACAAATGGGTATGATTATATCAGTTATACTATTTTCTGGCAGTTTTCCTGATGAATTTCAAAAAGGAACTTTGGTTATGCTGTTTGCGAAAGGATTGAAACGAAAAACTGTTTTGATTTCTAAATTTACTGCAATGTGGTTCAATTTTACATTTGCTTTTTGGTGTAGCTATTTTGTCTGTTATATATATAGTATTTTGATATGGAATGCTTCTAATGTATCGATTAACGGTTCGTTTGCAGCAGCATTTTGCATATATATATTTGGATGTTTCCTAATATCTGTGCTGCTGTTGGGAAGTTTGATAACAAAAACATCATACGGCACATTGCTTGTTGTAGGTGGAGTGGTAGCTGTATTATTTGCATTGAGTGTGTTTGAACCGTTAGAAAAAGTGAATCCGATTGGATTAATACAAAATGAAACCAATTTGATAACGCAGGAAAAGAGTTTCTCTGATTTTACCAGTGTATTGATTGTAACTGTTTTGATACAACTCATTATATTAATTGTTTCATTAATATTTTTTGATAAACAAGAGATTTTGGAAGTCAGATAGGCTATAATATCATTAAATATGCGGAATTGTAAAACAACAAAATTGCATTATTTAGGAAGGAAAAGGTCCATCGTTTTGATGGAATTATGTGAATAAAATGATAACAATTCATCATTTAAAAAAAATATATATAGAAACCATAGCGGTTAATGATATTTCCATACATGTTAGTCCAGGAGAAGTTTATGGTTTGGTTGGAGCCAACGGGGCTGGAAAAACTACTCTGATTAAATCTTGCTGTGGACTTATTTCTTTTGATAGCGGAGAAATCTTGATAGATGGAAACTCGATTATGGATGAACCAATAGAATGTAAAAAGATTATGGCCTATATTCCAGACGAACCGGAAGTATATCCTTACCTCACAGGTTATGAGTTTTTAAGTTTTGTTGCGGATATGTATCAGATAAGCAAAAAGGACAGGAAAGAGAGAATAAACTTTTATTCTAGCCGTTTAGGAATGAATCAATATTTAGATAAGATGATTGGCTCTTATTCGCATGGTACAAAACAAAAATTAGTGATTATTTCCGCATTCATTCATAACCCTAAAATTGTTTTCATGGATGAACCTTTTGTGGGATTGGACCCCCAAGCTACGTTTGTTGTAAAACAAATGATGCGAGAAAAATGTGATGAAGGGGGAGTCGTTTTTTTCTCTTCCCATGTTCTTGAGGTGGTTGAAAAATTATGTGACAGAATTGGTATCATACAAAAGGGACAAATTGTTAAGGAAGGTGTCGTCAAAGACATGGTGGAAAATACAAGCTTAGAGGCAATCTTCTTGAATCTGGAGGGACAAAATGCTGACATCTCTAGTGAAAACGAGAATTAAAGTACAGTTTGCTACACTGTTTAAGGGATTAAGATACAATAAAAGGGGGAAATCGTTAATAGCAATAATTATTATTCTGGCTACTCTTTTATCTGGATATATTTCTTTGACATGCGGTTTTTTGTTTAAAAGCATTATTTTGATTTTTAACGCATGTGGGAGAATGGGTGATTTCTTTTCTATAATATTTTTTATGTATTTTGTGGTCAGTTTATTGGCAACTTGTACAATTGTCAATTCGCAATTATATGATTCCAAGGATAATCATTTGTTATTTGCCATGCCCATTCCTACGAATTACATATTGATTAGTAGAGTAAGTGTAGTTATAATGGTGGATTACATTATTGACGTATTAATGCTAATCCCTGCGGTGGCTGTTACTATAATGTATAGTGATGTTTCGGATGTTTCGATTATTCTGTTTTCACTTTTGTTTTTAGTACAACCTATTTTAATTGTTTCTATATCTATGCTAATAGCAGCTGGAATTGAATGGTGTAAGATAAAATTGAACAATGATAGTATAGCTACCATTGTTCTAGTTGTTGCAATTGGCTGTTTGGTTGTTACGCTGATTAAGCTCTATTACGTAATTTTAACATCTAAAAATGGTATCATTACTTCTTCAGTTTTTGGGGTTTTATCTGTATTCTTATCACTTGGGAATGCAATAATAAAACAAAATGTTGTCGAAATAATAAGTGTTATTGCAATCCATGTTATTGTATTTGCAGGTTCATTTGTTTTGATAAGCAGAACTATGTTATACATCATTGTACATAGTCAGGAAAAACAACGAACTAGAAAAGGAACGAAACATAGAGAAAAGAGTCATTCAGTAAAAAGTGCTTTGCTGGTGAAAGAGTGGAGGATGTTCTGGTCAAATCCGATTATTTTCTTTAATACCTGTATAGGATATATTTTGCTAGTTGTAGTAACAGCTATTATTTTAATTAAAGGAGATTTGTTCATAGCTCTATATAAAGAACAACTCCTAGAATTTCATAAGCTGATAAGTTTGAATGATTTGACTTATATAATGCTGATATTCTTTGTAGGATTAAACACGTTCTCGGCATCCTCCATTACGTTGGAAGGGAAATCTTTTTGGATTTCAAAAAGTATGCCAGTAGATCAGCAATACATCTTAAATGCTAAGGTCAAGTTTTCAATATTAATAGGGATACCAATTTTGCTTATATATTGTGTTGCATGTATTTTACGAAATCTTATGACCCTAAAAATGGGTTTATTTATTTTTATAAATTCGATACTAATGGTTGCCATTTGCTCGTATATTGACATATTAATCAACATAAAATTTCCAGTTTTTGATTGGGTAAATATTACAGTGGCTGTGAAGCAGAGCACCGCGACATTATTGAGCATGCTAGTTAATATTCTTGTGGCAATGATTATTATTGGGTCTCATATATTATTATCTATAGTTCCATTAGGATATGGAGTAAGATGTGTGATGGTAGCAATCTTGTTAGTAACTCTTATAGTACTTTTATATTGTTTAACTAAAGTAACTATGAAAAAGAAGTTCATATCATTGGACTAGTGTAGTGACATATTGACATTTAGTCAAATATATCTGAAAATCATATCCGTTTTATGGTATACTAAAAGAAACGGCGGTGATTTTCTATGGCAAGACCAAAAAAATATAAAATTGAACTTACGGATGATGAATTAAAATTCTTAAAATCTGTCATTCGCAAAAATAAAACATCCAAAACAATTCGATGCAGATGCCAAATCATTATTGATTTGGACGAAGCCCACGGAAAAGTATTTACTCATGAACAGTCTGCAAAATCAAATGGTGTATGTCTGGCAACAGTGACCAATACTGTGAAAAAATATTTCGAGGGTGGTATTGATGCTGTAGTTGAATTTAAGCGCAATGTCAATTCTGATAATGCAAGGCGTGTGTTTGATGGACGAGTAGAAGCACGCATCATTGAACTTGCCTGCGGTCCGGTGCCTGAAGGTCGTAAGCCCTCAAACATGAGTACCACAAACAACAAAACCCTGCTTTTTTGCAGGGCTTGAAGTTAATTTATAAATTTTATGAACATTGAAAAATTAAGACTTTTTAAATTGGCTTGGACATTCTTTCTGTACTCGTGGAGACCAAGGGAGCAGGTCGTCTATGAATTTTAAATCTTTGTCCTCTACGTGTTTTGGAATCTCTTTAAGGAGAAGTTCCGGTTCATTAAAGAATTCGTCCAGAGTTATCTGGTGCATGCCGTTGACCAGACTGTGGAACAGAGCCGGGAAGAAGGAATTGTACATAGGCCTCTTTTGCAATCCGCTTCCAGTAGAAAAAAGTGTAAACAGAAACATTGTTTTGGGAGCACCAGTCTTTGATAGTGAGTCCGCTCTGGCACTGTTCGTGGAACAGGGCGGTTCATTTGGAAGGATTTGCCTGGTGCATAGTCTGATTGACATTCATGAGAATACCTCCTGTATGAGTTGTTTGAGTCGCACAAGTTGCGCAACTCTGACAAAGTTTTTGGAGTAATTATCTCATGGATGAGGAAAGGAAAACAGGTACGCATAATAGTGTACTTACTTAATACATAATGTGCGTGCAAGATGTAACGGATATTATTTTGTCTGAATTGCATATATAAGTGTTGGTGTTGAATAGAGTTATTTCTTGTTATTTAAATTTGAAATTATTGTTGACGGTTTAAGGCAATATGTGTACATTATTAATAGGTGATTAATATTGAAGTAACAAGCGTTAAATTAGGTAGCCACCCGCTACTAAAATGACCAAATTCTGTGCAATGAGATATAAAGCTGATAATGGAGTGCAGTGTACCCATTTATTTGAGTTATATATGTCCATAGCGTCCAATTTGGTCGTTTATGGACTTTTTTTATTGTGAAAAATTACGGAGGTGAAGCTTGTGAGCATTTATAGGAATTTGCAGCCACATGTACATGTACTCAAATTGACAGGTGGTACGGGAGACGGTAAGACGGAGATTGCGACAGTGTTTGCATCTAAGGATGCCAGAAATGTATTATTAAAAGGAGTGGGGCGAACAAATTCAACTTTAAAGGAAAGGTTGTTAGTGTATTCCGAGGAGTATACAGATAAGCTTTTAGTCGCAGTAAAGTTAAATATGGAACCATATGATAAGTTAAGTTTGAGTGATTTGTTTGTTTCGTCTGTGGCAAAGGTAGTTAGAAGTCAGGGGAAAGTAGTGGCTTCCATTGTTGGAAGAGACGAAGAAGAATTGGAGAAATATTTAATTCAAGAAATGCAGGCAAAAAATAATGCAAAAGCGGTGTTGTCTTTTTTGAAAGAAGAACAGAAAACAAAGATCGTGAGTGATTTGGTAGATATATATCATAGTTATCATATGTCAGAGTACAATTATGAGATATATAACAGTGTTAGAAATAATCTACCGGAAGGCGAAGCAAAGGATAATTCGACAAAATTTTTATCTGCTCTAAAAAATGAAGTGGAGCGAATGATTGATATACAGGGTAAAAAAATACGTGAAAGCCTGTGGGAGGTTCTTGCAGAAATAAATCAATGGCTCCATGAAGTGTTTTTTGAGTATTTCAGTAAAAGTGATATTTCAGAAGATGGATATTATTATAAGGAAATTTATTTAGATAACCCGGATGAGGCATTTATAGATGCTATGTTTACCGCCAACGATATTCAAAATGGTCAGAGACTTTCTTTGGAAGTGTTTTGTAATGATATAGTTATTTACATTCCGGTTAGTCAGGCGATAACTAGAATAATTAGGTCAAACGGGAAAACAAATGCTGTTTTTAAAGATAACAGGGACAAAGTTGCATTTGGTATTTTTGACACGAGAGGACTTTTCCATGCAGAAAATACAGAAGATGATAATGCCGATTATCTGAGTGATTTATTATACCAGGGTGATGCGGATGCATTATTAATGGTAGTTCCCTTATTTGGAGATTCAAATGAGAAAAAAATACAGGAATTGTACAAAACGGCTTTTGCTACTTACAGTAAACAGATACCTGCTTTTATGATACATAATAAGGTGGATTTGTTTGTAGACTCTATTCGTAAAGATAACTATATGGATGATCCTCTTTCAATGGATATGGAGCTGGGGCCAGAGTTGTCAAGTAAAGAAATTGTAAGTGCCATATCGGCAAGAGAACAGGAACTGCGAGAAGAAATACAAAATGCTCAGACAAAATCCAGACAAAATTTGAAGATTAAGTCATTATCCTGTTATTTAAAAAGAGATGGCTCTATGCAGGAAGAGATTGTCAAAAGATATAACATCTCAAATGTGATCATGACCATATTTGCAGATACAGCCGACTATCTTGAAAAATCAGCAGTTAAAATTCTGGTAAAAACAGACAGACCGGAAAGCGAAGTGGATGTAAGAATTGATAAAGAAAGATTAGCTGAAATTGTTCATGAGTATCTGCTGAAGGATGTTACGAATAAGAAAGTGTTTGCACCGGGACTTGAAGATTTAAGATTAAGTATCGGGAAAACGCCGCATGGCAATTCCTATAATGCATTGCGCAGAAGGTTGAAATATGGGGATGGTTATACATGCAATATTGATGAGTCGTATTATTATAATTGCAAGTCTTTTTCCATAAATTTTACAGCTAACTTACGAAATTTTGTTTCTACAGATATGGTTAAAAAAATTGTAAAGGAAACCATGAAATTATCCGGAGGATATTTTACGAAAGATAAAGATGAAGAAGAATTCTATTATATTGTAGAAAGCAGAATATTCCCGAAGATGTTTGTTGGACAGATGTTATATTATAAAGCAATGCTAAGTGCAGAGCAGGAAGCAGTAGGATTTATGGCGCGATTCCAAAAGTTTCTGAAGAATAGTCAGCGATTTTTTGATAGTGGAAATCTGGACGAGCAAGCATATGTAGATGCTATGTATCATGTAGTCTATGAGGCTGCTCAAAGAGCATTAAATATGAATGTAACTTTGAGGTAGCTTTTTATAGAGCCTAATCTTTGTCACGAGTACGAAACTACCCGTTTCGGAAAGAAGGGGAAGAAAACAAATTAGGATTGATAAGAACAAGTGTTCGATATATTATATGGATATGAGGTAGTATATACCGTCAATTTTACGATCAGCACTGCCAGGGCATTGTTGGATGCGTCGGAACTCCTGACAGAATAGCTTGCGAAGGTTTATTCCCTTTCCTTTGACAAGTACAAAGATGTGTAAATTTTTGTATCAAAAGGAGAGATAATATGTCAGATTATCAAGAAATGGTAGAATTTAGGTGTAGGAGGCATAATTGTAACAAGTTATTATTGAATTACTACATAACAGGTGTTGGTAGTAATCTCCATTTGGAGGGTATTGAGTTAAAATGTAACAAATGCAAACGTGTAATTCGATTCAAAAATTATACGGAGCAGATGTTAATTGAACAATCGGACAACGGAGTGTTCAAAGTATAAAAATTAAATTAGGGCGCCACCTGACAAGGGCGACACTGTATGACAGTGTGACAGCACCAGAGACGCAGGGGAAAGATAACCGATACGTATCGGCTTTCCTTTGCGTCTCTTTTTGTGCAGATGAAAAGACCTTTCCTTCGGTTATCAGCCGGAAAGAGAGGAAATATGTACGATATTAAAGAAAGTGGAGCAAGAATCAAGGAATTACGACTAAAAAGAGGTGTGACACAGGAACAAATGGCAAATGATTTGGGAGTTACTGTGGAAACCATAAGCAGAATTGAGAGAGGAGTTAGAGGTGCATCTATTGATTTGATTTCCTTATTATCAGGATATTTTAATACTACTATTGATTTTTGGTAGATGGGAAGGCAGTAGAAGAGTGTAATAATCTGCTTCGGGGATTGGAAGAATCAAAAAGGGCGAAGGTATTAGCTATAATGAAGTGCGTGATAGAAAATATTTAATCAACCTACGAGGACTAGTTACCCGACCTGCAAGGTCCTAAAAAAATGGAAATTAGTTTTATAAAATGAATACATTATTTGTAAAAGAGGCTGAATTATCTAGGGCTGCGAAGAATAAGACGATTCTCTATTCTGAAGGTGCAGAGATAGCAACATTGATAAAAAGTATTGCTACAATGAAAAAAACATGGATGCCACTCTATGAGCAGTACACGGATGGAAAGCTATCCAGAGAGGATTTTCTTGTGGAAAAGAAGAAATACGATGAAGAAACTGCAAGATTGGAGCAGAGGTTACATGAACTTCAAAGCAAGCAGGAACTTCAACAGGAGAATGAACAGAAGATAGAAAAGAATATTAGTCAGTTGAACTGCTATGCTGATCAGATGGAACTTACGGAAGAAATAAAGGAGAAGCTGATTGACAAAGTGAATGTATATTCAGATAATAAAATAGAAATCTGTTGGAACTTTGACAGCGGTTTCTTTGACTTGGAAACTATGCACAAGTGCGGTTGACATACGGACTTGTGCAGAAATCAAAAAAATAAAATTTTTTTTAGTCCTTACTTGACAGAAGAACAGACGGTATCAAAATGGGAAATGGATAAACGAATGGATGCTTACTCAAATCTCCGAGTGGAGGAAGTGGAAGGCTTTTCTTATGTTGAACATACTGTAATAAGTAATGATCCGGAAGCGGATGCTTTGTCATGGATAGATCGGTTGTCGGAAAAGAATGGTGTGACCAATCCGCGTGTGATTGGATGGGATTTTCCGAATATTTCTGTTGAACAGATGAATGTATATCATATGCATGGTTACACGGCTGCCTGGGTTCTTCCGGTGGGAATGAGAATCCGTTTGTTACAATACCGTCTGCATACCAGACACTTGATTCTTTTATGAGAGTGAATGGGCTGGTTCACACCGAAAGTGGAGTGATTCCATGTTATGAGATGAATGGGGAAAGTATGGACATCTATATTGCGTGTGAGTAAAGCAATAAGCGTTAAGCTTCGTCTTTTTGCAGGATCGAAACAAACCCAACATGCCGATCCATCCAGTTTCCGATGATCGCGATTCCTTTTCCCATCGTAAAAGCTGCCACAATGGTTCCGATGCCAAGTCCCATGATATGTCCGAGACAGAAGAACGTCATACATGGGGTAATGACCAGACAGGTCACATCAAAACCGATTTTGATGCGGGCATACGGAACCTTTGTGATTTCAGATACTTCCCGAGGAAACAGATCTGTAGGGATGATCGGCAGCTTGCAGCGGTTCGACAGCGCAATTCCAAAACAGATGATGATGTAACTTAATACAAAGTAGAGAATGCGAAGCGGTATATTCAGTGGCAGCCGTGTAATCCACAGTTCATGCAGATCCATCATCTCTCCAAACGCAAATCCCACAACAAAACTAAACAGATAGGACGGGACAAATTTTTTCCGCATGATCATAAGAATGCAGATCAAAAGCCCCTGAAACAGATAGGTCCATGTGCCAAGTGTCAGCTTCGGAAATACCTGCTGAAAGGCGTAAGGGACACTCGAAATCGCGGAGATTCCGGAGCCGGACTGCAGCATGAGAAGTACACCGAGACTGTTGATGATTACGGCAAGGACAAGGGCTGCCTCACCACGTAAAATTGTTTTCTTTTGTTCCATAATGATAGTACTCTTTTCCGATAGATTTTGTATACATTGCACACGGTTGCGATTATAGTCCTTTTTTCTCAATTTTTCAAGTGGGGTAAATAGTAATCGTATTAAGAAAAAGGCTGACAGTCCGTGCGCTCTGTTATATACTGTTGAAAGAACAAAAATCGCAACATGAACAGAACAGGAAGAAACCAATGGAAGAAAAAATCATGCATCTTCTGATCACGGAAGACGATATGGCACTCGCACAGGGACTGCAGCGCGCATTACAGGAGAAAAACCGGCAGGTGCTATGCTGTAAAAATATACAGGAGACCAGACAGCATCTGCATCAGAACCAGACAGATCTGCTGATTCTCGATGTGAATCTGCCGGATGGAAGCGGTTTTGATCTGCTGCAGGAGATCCGCAGAACCTCGGATCTTCCGGTGATCTTACTTACGGCAAACGATCTGGAAATGGATATTGTAAGCGGACTGGAGCAGGGAGCAAATGATTACATCACAAAGCCGTTCAGTCTGGCGGTACTCCGGGCGCGGGTAAACACCCAGCTTCGGAACCGGACGGTGCAGATGCAGAAAGAAAGCACACAAAACACACAGATCTGGGAGGGCAGTATCTGGAAGTTTGATTTTACAAATATGCGTTTTACCGTAAGCGGACAGGAAGTGGAGTTAAGTAAAACCGAGCAGAAACTTCTGGCACTTCTTGTGCAGCATGCGGGGATGACCGTGCCGCGGGAAACTTTGATGGATCGCATCTGGACCGATGGCGCGGTGTACGTGGATGAAAACGCGCTTTCGGTTGCCATCAAGCGGCTGCGGGATAAATTACAGGCAAAGGAGCAGATCCGGACCGTGTATGGGATCGGATATGTATGGGAAGTATGATCGGATATTTTGTAATTATATTGCTTGCGGCAGGGAGTGTGCTTGCAGCAGCATTTTTCTTCAGACACCGGCAGAAACAGGTGATGGATGGACTTTCCGATATGCTTGAGGCGGCGATAAACGGCACCTTTTCCGAGACCACATTTGACGAGTCGCGGCAGTCATCGCTGGAAAACCGTCTGGCGCAGTATCTGGCGGCATCGGAACTTTCAGTGCGAAGCATAGACGTGGAGAGGGAAAAAATCAAGGAACTGATTGCAGATATTTCCCATCAGACGCGGACACCGCTTTCAAATATTTTATTGTATACGGAACTGCTGGAGGAAGAACCGCTGGGGGAAGCAGCGCAGGATTCCGTAAAAAAGCTGCGGCAGCAGAGTAAAAAATTACAGTTTTTAATGGATGCGCTTGTCAAACTTTCAAGGCTTGAGACAGGCGTTTTTGTGTTGCATCCAATCCGGCAGCCGCTGACAGAATTGGTGGTAGACGGTATGGAAAGTTACCGGGAAAAAGCAGCCGCCAAAGGACTTGCGATTGCGTTTTTCGGGACGAAAAAAGCAGAGGAAGACGCACCGGTTTATGCGTACTTTGATAAGAAATGGTCCATGGAAGCACTGGGAAATATTCTCGATAATGCGATCAAATATACGAACACAGGAGGGATTACCATAAAACTCTGTTCCTATGAACTGTTTGCCTGCGTGGAAGTGACGGATACGGGAATCGGCATCGGTGAGGAGGAGCATGCGGCGGTATTTGGGCGTTTTTACAGGGGAAACGCGGTTGCCGAAAAGAGCGGTGTGGGGATCGGACTGTATCTGGCACGTTCTATCATGCAGCAGCAGGGCGGATATATCCGGCTTTCGTCCACGCCGGGGGAAGGCTCAACGTTTGGGCTGTATTTTCCAACGGCAATTGTGTCAAAACTGTAAGAATCTTTTGTCTCCGGGACAGATTCTCGAAAGAATTCTGTGCGACAATCTTAAAAGAAGGCAGGAAATGCCAAATCAGGAGCAAAAGGAGATTACAACATGGTCATTTTGGAAACCAGAGATTTGAAAAAACAGTATGGCACGGGGGAGACCGCCGTGCACGCGCTGGCGGGGGTAAACCTGTCGGTAGAAAACGGAGAATTTGTCGCGGTGGTAGGAACCTCCGGATCGGGAAAATCGACGCTTTTACATATGCTTGGCGGACTCGACCGGGCAACATCCGGCAAAGTCTATGTGGACGGCAAAGACATCTTTGCATTAAAGGATGAAGAACTGACGATTTTCCGCAGAAGAAAAATCGGATTTGTCTTTCAGTCCTTTAATTTAGTTCCGGTGCTGTCTGTCTATGAAAACATTGTGCTGCCGCTGCAGCTTGACGGAAAAACCGTGGACAATGCATTTATCGGGGACATCGCAGAGGCACTCGGACTGAAAGAAAAATTAAATGTGCTGCCAAACCAGCTTTCGGGAGGACAGCAGCAGCGCGTGGCGATCGCGCGGGCACTCGCAGCCAAACCGGCGATTTTATTAGCAGATGAACCGACCGGAAATCTCGACAGCCGTACCTCACAGGATGTGATGGGGCTGCTCAAAACAACTAGCACCAAATTTGCGCAGACCATTGTGATGATCACACACAACGAGGAGATCGCACAGCTTGCAGACCGGATCATTCGTATCGAGGATGGACGGATTGTGACCGGGAAAGCAGGTGAGGCATTATGATGCAGGTAAAAAACCGTGCCTGTGTGCGTACCGTTGCCGTGCGCAGTCTGCGGGCTTTTAAAATGAGAAACCTGATTGCCGTGATTGCAATTATGCTGACCACGATGCTGTTTACCGCGCTGTTTACGATTGCAATTTCCATCAATGATTCGTTCCAGCAGTCCAACTTTCTTATGGCCGGAGGCGATGCGCACGGGTCTTTTAAGAAACTGACGGAAGAACAGATGGAAACCTTAAAAAAAGATCCGCTCATTCGGGAGACAGGTGCGCGGTTGTTTTTAGGAATGGGAACCGGGGATGCATTTCGCAAGACACAGGTGGAAGTCAGCTATATGGATGCGCATGAAGTAAAACATTATTTTTGCACACCAACGCACGGACATCGTCCCAAAGAGGGAAGCAATGAGGCGATGACAGATACCCGGGTGTTAAAACTGTTAGGAGTACAGCCCAAAATCGGCACAAAATTTACCGTGACGTATCAGATCGGAGGGGAACAGTCAGAACCGAAAACGGTGACGCAGGAGTTTGTTCTCTCCGGCTGGTGGGATTACAACGGAGTTTCCCAGGCAAGCAATGTGATCGTGCCAGAAAGTTATGTGAAAAAGACATTGCAGAATGTGGAGATCGGGGAGGATGAAGAGAGTGGAAAATGGTCACTTGACGTTATGTTTGGGAATGCACTTCATATCGAAAAAAATATGCGGCAGGTGATCAGAGACTGTGGATTTCAGTCAGAAGATGCTTCTAAACCGGGCTATATTGCATTTGGTGTAAACTGGGGCTATACCGGTGCGCAGTCGAGCAGCAATCTGAATGCGGAAAGCATTGCAGCCATTGTGGCATTGCTTGTGCTTATTGTATTGACCGGCTATCTGGTCATTTACAATGTGTTTCAGATTTCCGTCACCAACGATATCCGTTTCTACGGACTGTTAAAAACGATCGGCATGACCGGGCGGCAGCTTAAGCGGATCATCCGGCTGCAGGCAGTCCTTTTATCAGTTATTGGAATTCCGGCGGGACTTCTTCTGGGATTTGGAATCGGCGTGGGACTGGCACCGGCTGTCATGGCACAGACGACTTACACGACAGCGGTTATAAAATTGCATGCGTGGGTATTTGTGGGAGCAGCACTTTTTTCACTGGTCACCGTATTTTTATCCTGCAATAAGCCGGGGAGGATCGCTGCAAAGGTATCCCCGGTCGAAGCGGTGCGCTATACGGAGGCAGACTGTGGCAGAAAAAAAGCAAAAGCGGCAAAAAAACCGGCATCTTTGGGGCGTATGGCATGGGCAAACGTGGGACGGAACCGGAAGAAAACGGTTCTTGTTGTCATTTCCCTCTCCCTTGCGGTTGTTCTTTTAAATCTGACCGTTATGTTTGCAAACGGATTTGATATGGATCTGTATTTGAAACATTTCTGTGTGAGCGACTTTGTGTTTGCCAATGCGGATTATTTTAACGTGCAGAAAGGCTTCCATTCTTCCGATGAAGCAGTAGAAGATTCTGCAATGCAGACCGTGCTCGCGCAAAATGGCGTTAAAGAGAGTGGATGTGTCTACGGACAGACAACCCGGGTTTGGGAAAAAATAAAGAAAAAAGATATGCTGGCGTATTTTACATCCATGGGACATACTATGACAAAAGAGCAGGAAAAGGGTTATTTCAATTGGAAGGAACAGGCAGATGATGGCAGTTATTATGACGATATTCAGTTGTATGGAATGGATGCATTTCCGCTTCAGAAAGTAAAGGTGCTCAAAGGCGATGTCGCGTCACTGGATCAGGAGAATGCCATTGCAGCAGTCTATATGCAGGATGATTATGACAAAAAAGTTGATCACAGTAACTGGGCCGGGGTGGGCGATCAGGTGACACTCAGGTATGTAAACAGTTGGAAATACTTTGACGCAAAGAGTGGAAAAGAGATCCCGGAGGATGAGGTTGACGATTATGAAGATGCCTATGTCATGAAAGCGGATGATTATACACAAAAAACCTATACGGTGGTGGCAGAGATTCTGGTGCCTTCTGCGATGAGCTGCCGGTATTATGGATCGCCGCAGTTTGTGCTTGGAAGCGATACGTTTATCAAAGATACCGGGACAAAAGATGTAATGCATATGATGTTTGATATGAAAAACAATCAGAGTGCAAGAGCAATGGAAAGTTTTTTGAAAAATTATACGGAACAGGTCGAGCCGTTGTACAGCTATGAATCGAAGTTTTCCTACGAAAAAGAGTTTGATTCGTTCCGTGGGATGTTTCTGCTGCTTGGAGGTGTTCTCTCCGGTGTGATCGCCGTGGTCGGAACATTAAATTTCCTGAATGCCATCCTCACGGGGATGATTGCAAGGTGCAGGGAGTTTGCTGTGCTGCAGTCGGTTGGCATGACCAGACGCCAGTTGAAGCGGATGCTTGTGTATGAGGGACTGTTGTATACGTTTGCGGCGATTGTCATTTCGCTTATTCTTGTTGTGGCATCTGAGCCGTTTATGGGAAAGATGATTGAAAAAATGTTCTGGTTTTTCCGGTTTCAGTATACCATCGGTCCGGTCGTGCTTGCGGCACTGATCTTTACCGTGATCGGCGCGGGGGTTCCGCTTGTGGTCTATTGTGTGGTTGGAAAGCAGACGATTGTGGAGCGGCTGAGGGAGACGGAGTAAAAAAGAATAACAAAACATTTCCGAATAAAGCCTGAATCCATGTGGCATAAGAAGCAATTCATTCGGTTACTTTGCTTTTCAGGACAGATGTGATATCTGCCGAAAGCGTTGCTGAATGTTCCACAAACAGAGCAATAAAAATAAATATTTCTTTAATTTTGAAACCATACTATTTACATAAATGAAGCCGTAAGGTAATCTTAAAAAATATGTAAAATATGCGGATCATAAGAAAGAGGTTTATGGATGAGGAAGAAACGGATCACAGTTATAATTGGCAGGATGTTTTGTGGCGGAGCGTTTAATCTATGGAACAGACAGAATAAAACCAAAACGGCAATGAAATTATCAGCTGTTGTTATGCTCCTGTGCCTGATGCTGGGGGCATGTGCACAGAAACAGAAGATACCGGCTGCAACTTATATGGGAGGAAACCATACCATTACAGAAATTTGCAAAGAACTGGATACCGCGGGAGCTTCCCATGTAGATACATTCCGGGAATGGGTAACTGATTTTGCAGATTCGGCCGGGAAGAATGCAAAGCTTGAGGATGTCTGGTCTGATCCGGAAAACATGAAAGCAGATATCGGCAAATGTATGGATGGCTGGGAACAGAATCATGATTACTCCGACACGGACTGCAGAATGACAGCCTTTCTCTTACTGGATGGTCTGCTTCACGCAGAATCAACGGAAGACAATTATGAAGGTACTTATCTAATGTTTGATACAGAAGCAATAGATAATGTGGAAAGGTATGAAACCATAAAAGAGAACCGGGATATGTTTACCACACTCTATGGAGAAAAGAGTGTTGCAGATAAAAAACATCCGGAAACAGCATTTTCGGATAGTTGGAAACATTATGGATTTCAAATAGACAGTGACAGGATATCGCTCCTTAGTATCGTGATATATGACCCGTATTCGGATGTTACTTTCGTGGGTCATACAGGTATCCTGATAAAGGACAGGGACGATTACTTATTTGTAGAAAAGATTGCATTTGAACAGCCATATCAGGCAACAAAGGTGAAGACGGTGGATGAATTGCTCAATATTCTGTCATTGAGACCGGAATATTTCGGAGAAGAGGGAGAAGCCGGACCGTTTGTTTATAATAATGGGGAATATATTGGAACATTAAAGGCGAAGGCATAGTAGCAAAAAACATTTGACATACCGGAAATATTCCTCTATAATCGTTCTAAAAAGAACGATGAAGGAGGAAGAGAAGATGTACTTCTGGGATAAGCATAAAACAATTACAAGTTATTATGAATTGCTTTCCGGAGAGGTATGTGACCGGTATGGGCTGACACAGATGGAATACGATATACTTATGTTCCTTCATAATAATCCGCATCACAATACCGCAGCAGAAATAGTAAAGGTTAGAAAATCAACGAAATCCCATGTTTCAACTTCGTTGAAAAAATTGGAAAATAAAGGACTGGTTGAAAGAATACAAAGTAAGGATAATAAAAAGCATATAGAGATTATTCTGCTGGATCGGGCGGAACTTATAGTGGCGGCAGGAATTAACGCACAGAAACAGTTTGCAGGAAATGTTTTAAGCGGATTGACAGAAGAAGAAAAGCACATGTGTATCCAGATATTTGACCGGATCTGCAATAATGCGGAAGAACATTTAAGGGAATACAAGGAAAAAACGAATGAAAACGAATCCCTGGATATGAAGAGTACCGGGAATCATTTGTTTTACAGTCAATTGATGGAAAAGGAGCAGGATTAAAAGGATGGAAGAGAACAATTACAAACCACAGATTCCGGATGTGATGGAAGCAATCTTTGATGCTGCGTATCTGATTTTCGATTTAGTTGCCGCAATTTTATTTTTTACATTTTCAAAGGGAAATATCTTATTTGTACTTTATGGAATATTAACATTGACACTTTGCGGAGGGGATGCTTTTCATCTGGTGCCAAGAATTATAAGGGCAGTGCGTGGAAGCGATGAGAAGATAAAGAGGCAGCTGGGAATTGGATTGCAGGTATCGTCTGTTACAATGACGGTGTTTTATATTATTTTAATGTATGTCTGGAAATTTACATTTCCGGAAATGATAATACCGACAATAGTGGAAGCGGTCGTGTGGATATCAGCGGTTGTCAGAATTGTGATATGCATGTTCCCACAGAACAATTGGTGTACAGATGAAGGAAATATGAAATTATCAATTGCCAGAAATGCTGTCTTTGCGGTGACGGGGATCGGAGTGATTATTCTGTATATCATTTCCGGGAATGCGAATGGGTATGGTATGACAAGAATGGTTGCAGCGATCATTCTTTCTTTTGGCTGTTATCTGCCGGTTACTTTATTCAGTAAAACGAAACCAAAGGTGGGATTATTAATGATTCCAAAAACCTGTGCATATATGTGGATGATTGCAATGGGACTACAACTGTTATTTTAAAAACAAAAATATTATAGAGGCAGGGCATTATAATGAAAATGGAAAAATTTGTAAAGCTTATGACGGGACATTTTGATAACAGAGAACAATTTACAGAAATGAAATCTGCAGGAAAATTATTTCCGTATGCCCGACATGTGAATACGGTCTGTAATGATAAGATAAATAATATTCCGGAAAATTTTACTGGAATATTTATGGTAGAAGAAAGTTATTATGAGACGGATGGAAAATGCCATGCATCACCGCATTTATTTCTTATTACGGATTGTGACGGTGGAATTATGCTTTCTTCCTACGAAATTCCGGCAGGAGAAGACAAAAATACGTTTTCTTATGCTTCCATGAAGAACGTAGAATATAGTGACCTGAAAAGATCTGAGAAGTTTACCCCGGCATTGTATCAGGAAAAGGATGGTGTCTGGGAAGGGGGAAGTGTGAGTCAGTTTACCCCTGTGATGACATTCCGGTTATGGGAGAGATTCTCGGAGACATGTCTGGAGGTGTCAGAAAGTATGGAAGTGAATGGAAAGAAAACTTTCGGATATGATGTGCCGGTCATTTATAAAAGAATATGATTGTGAACCGGCTGTGGGAGAAGGAGTAAAAAGAATAACTGATATAAAAGCCGCCTAAACCGGTAAAAATATGGAAATAAAAAGAAAAGAGGACAGCAAATGTGTACAGCAGCAACTTATAAGACAGCAGATTTTTATTTTGGACGTACCCTGGATTATGAATTTTCCTATGGGGATGAAGTGGCAGTCCTGCCACGGAATTATGCACTTGCCTTCCGGCATATGGGTACATTAAAAGCGCATTATGCCATAATCGGAATGGCATATGTGGTGGGGGATTATCCCCTGTATTATGATGGCATCAACGAAAAAGGACTGGGCATGGCAGGACTTAATTTTGTAGAAAATGCCGTGTATCAGGAAGTCGGCGAAGGAAGAGAAAATATTGCGCAGTTTGAATTTATTCCATGGATTCTGGCACAGTGTGCATCAGTTGAGGAGGCAAGGGAAAAACTTGACAAAATGAATCTTGTGGGGACGCAGTTTGGCGAGCAGCTTCCGGCGGCGCAGCTGCACTGGATCATTGCGGATGAAAAGGAGTGTATCGTTGTGGAATGTATGGTGGACGGGCTGCATGTGTATGACAATCCGGTGGGGGTGCTGACCAACAATCCGCCATTTCCGCAGCAGATGTTTTTATTGAACCAGTATATGCATCTTTCCCCGAAGCAGCCGGTCAATACGTTTTGCGAGCAGCTTCCATTGGAGCAGTACAGCCGCGGTATGGGAGCGTTGGGACTGCCGGGAGATCTTTCTTCCACATCGCGTTTTGCCCGCGTGGCGTTTACCAGACTGCATGCTATGTCCGGAGAGTCCGAGGCGGAAAGTGTCAGTCAGTTTTTCCACATTTTAGGTTCGGTTGACCAGCAGCGCGGATGTTGTGAGGTGGCAGATGGCAAATATGAAATTACGTTGTATACTTCCTGCTGCAATGCAACAAAAGGAATCTATTACTACACGACGTATGAAAATCATCAGATCACGGCGGTGGATATGCACAGGGAAAATCTTGACGGGGAGACACTTGTGCATTACCCGGTTGTGAAAGGGGAACATATTTTGTGGCAGAATTAAAAGTGTGGGACATATGGAAAAAAGTTATGGATTAAGTCCCGGAGAAATATGGTAATGGGACATATGGTAAAAAAGTTATGAATTAAGTCCCGGAGAAATATGGCGGTGGGACATATAGAAAATTTCTTTGCGTTTATGTCCTGTTTAATAGAACAAATGGGACATAAGAAGGAAGTTTTATGCCATATGTCCCAGAGCCAAAGGAAAGGGGGACATAAAAGGGATGTTTTATGCCATATGTTCCAGAGCCAAAGAGAAGAGGGACATAAGAAGAAAGTTTTACGCCATATGTCCCGGAGTCAAAAGAAAGAGGGACATGAGAAGGAAGATTTAAGTTATATGTCCTGAAGTCAAAGAGAAGAGGGACATAAGAATGGAGCTTTAAACTATATGTCCCAGAGCCAAAGAGAAGAGGGACATAACACAATATGTCCACACAAAAGAGGAGAAGGAAATTTTAAAATGAAATATATTCCATTAATCATCGTGTTACTTCTGATTCTGGCAATTCTGGTTTTGGTCTTTTACGGAGTGTCCCGTGTGAAACGATTTTCCAGACAATTGTTCGGCACAGATGATATTATACAGGGAGTGAAAAAAGCACAGGAGGATGCCGCGTCAACACCGCGTTCGGTTTCTGCGATGACAAGGATTGCCCTGCCTCAGATCGTTTCCGATTTCCCGGATTTTCAATACGATGAGATGAAGCAGCGCGCAGAAAATGCCCTGACACAGTATCTGCAGGCGGTGACGGCACAGAATGTGGAAATTCTGAGGGAGGGAAATGAGGACTTAAAAGAGCAGCTTTGTTCACAGATCAGCGCGTCTGTTTCCGAGGGCAGGAGGGAACATTTTACACAGGTAAAGATCCATCAGACGGAGATTGCCCGATACCGCAAGGAGGCAGGACGGTGCATCGTGACATTTCAGTCTGCAGTGGAAAGTTTCCACTATGTGACAGATGAGGCGAATGTTGTAGTTCGGGGATCGGATCATACTTTAGAGCAGAGCCGCTATAATACAGATCTTGTTTATATTCAAAACCGTGCGCTTGCAAAAGATGCCGCAGACAATGCAATTGGGATTACCTGTCCAAACTGTGGGGCACCTGTCACAAATCTCGGAGCAAAGTTCTGTGAGTATTGCGGAGCCGGAATTATAGAATTAAATGTACATGCATGGTCATTTGAAAATATTGAGGAAGCGTAAGTTTTTTATGAAGCAAAAATTTGATCTTATTATCTTGCGTTTCCTGTGATATTGTGTTAAAGTACATATTGTTCTGAATATGAGAACCACAGAGTGATGACAGAGGTCACACGAAGGGGTACACCACCGCGGGTGTAGCTTTCTTCGTGTGGCCTTTTTTGATTTCAGAAAATTTTCTACAACCGTATAAAAGGAGGTCTTACATGGTACATATCAACGGAAAAGACATGGATGTGGCAGGGCAGTCCCTGATGGCATACCTGGAAGCAAATGATTATGAGAAGGGAACCTTTGTTGTGGAATGCAACGAGGAGATCATCCATAAAGAGGATTACAAAACGTACATCCTAAAAGACGGAGACATTATAGAAATCGTCCAGTTTATGGGAGGTGGCTGCGGTACATCTCAGATGTATCGCTAAAGAGTACAGTGTCGGTCCATTTGCAAAGTAAATTTTTCCTGGGGAGATGTTCCCGTTGGTACATCTCAGATGTATCGCTAAAGAATACAGCATCGGTTCATTTGCGAAGCAAATATATCACACAGTCCAATTAATCATAAAACAGCTTGCAAAAGTGGGAATGAACAAAACCACAGCAGAAAAATATCACAGAAAATACAAAGGTAGTGTAAAACGAATTATGAAAAAATCGCCCCTCTTTTTCCTTGGCGTTGACCAATTATAGGTTACTTACAGAAAATCCCGTCAAGGCTGAATTTAACGGTCTAACGGTCTTTCAGTCCGGTCTTACCCAGTTTTCCAACGTAAAATTAAGGTCATTTCAGTCAAAGAGAAAGGGAGAGTAAATGCCTATATAGCCCAGAATCGTTGATTTTACTGGAGTTGAATCGTTTGTGGAAGTATGAAGTTGACACTACCAATACAAGAAAGAAGGAAGAAAAAATGAAGAATGACACATTTACATTAGGAGGAAAAGAATTCTCCTCGCGTTTTATTTTAGGATCAGGAAAATATTCCATGGAGCTGATCAAGGCTGCCGTTGAAAACGCCGGAGCACAGATTATTACATTAGCAGTGCGCCGCACCAACACAAAGAAAAAAGAAAACATTCTGGACTTTATCCCGGATAACGTAACATTGCTTCCAAACACTTCAGGTGCAAGAGATGCAAAAGAAGCAGTCCGCATTGCGCGCATGGCAAGAGAACTTGGATGCGGAGATTTTGTAAAGGTTGAGATTATGAAAGACAGTAAATATCTGCTGCCGGATAATGTGGAGACCGTAAAGGCAACCGAAATGCTGGCAAAAGAAGGATTTGTGGTGCTTCCATACATGTATCCGGATCTGTATACCGCACGTGATCTGGTCAATGCCGGAGCCGCAGCTGTTATGCCATTGGCGTCTCCGATCGGTTCTAATAAAGGTCTGGCAACGAAAGAATTTATCCAGATTCTGATTGATGAGATTGATCTGCCGGTAATTGTGGATGCCGGAATCGGAAGACCTTCCCAGGCATGCGAGGCAATGGAGATGGGAGCTGCCGCAGTTATGGCAAATACCGCAATTGCAACAGCCGGAGATGTCCCAACCATGGCGGGTGCATTCAAGGCAGCCATTGAAGCTGGAAGAAGTGCATATCTGTCGGGACTGGGCCGTGTACTTGAGCGTGGTGCTTCCGCAAGTGATCCACTGACCGGATTTTTGAGAGACTAGGGGGCGAAATCATGGCTGAAAATCAATTTTTTATTGACTCCGATAAGTTAAGCGAAGCTGCACTGGAGCGCAAACATAAACTGGAAACCGATCCGTCGAGCAGAACGAACCATATGGAATATATGCCGGGGATGGAACAGATCGATCCAACCATAAGAAATAAAGTCCTTTCCGAGATGGACAGTTACGATTACAACAAATATACGGCAAGAGATGTGCAGAATGCATTAGAGCATGAAACCTGCAGCGTTGAGGATTTTAAAGCATTGCTTTCGCCAGCCGCAGAGCCGTTTTTGGAGCGCATGGCACAGCGTGCAAAGATCGAGACAGGCAAGCATTTCGGAAATACGGTGTATCTGTTCACACCGCTTTATATTGCAAACTACTGCGAGAATTACTGTGTGTACTGCGGATTTAACTGCTACAACGACATTCATCGTAAGAAACTGACTTTTGAGGAAATCGAGCATGAGATGAAAGTCATTGCAGACTCCGGCATTGAGGAAATCCTGATGCTGACCGGAGAAAGCCGTGCGCAGAGTGATGTCGAGTATATCGGGGAAGCCTGCAGGCTGGCAAAAAAATATTTCCGCAATATCGGTCTGGAAATTTATCCGGTCAACAGCGATGAATACCGGTATCTGCACGAATGCGGCGCTGATTACGTGACGGTATTCCAGGAAACCTATGACAATGTCAAATACGAAACCCTGCATCTGATGGGGCATAAGCGTGTATTCCCATACCGTTTTGAGGCACAGGAGCGTGCGCTGATGGGAGGCATGCGCGGTGTCGGATTTTCCGCATTGCTTGGACTTTCTGATTTCCACAAAGATGCACTGGCTTCGGCACTGCACATTTATTATCTGCAGCGCAAGTATCCGTATGCGGAGTATTCCCTGTCCTGTCCGCGTCTGCGCCCGATCATTAACAACGACAAGATCAATCCGCTTGACGTGCACGAAAAGCAGTTGTGCCAGATTCTGTGTGCGTACCGTATTTTCCTGCCGTATGTCGGTATCACCGTTTCTTCCCGTGAGCAGAAACATTTCCGTGACGGCATCGTAAAGATTGCAGCGACAAAGGTATCTGCGGGAGTGTCTACCGGAATCGGAGATCATGAGAGCAAGTATACCGGAAAGGATACCGGAGAATCCGGAGATGAGCAGTTTGAAATCTCCGATGGAAGAAGCTTTGACCAGATGTATAACGATATGGAAAGCGAAGGTCTGCAGCCGGTATTAAATGACTATGTCTATGTATAGAAAAATCTGCGTGACCAACCGTGCGCTGGCAGAACGTCCTTTTTTAGAACAGTTAGCGTGCGTGCTTGCCACAAAACCGTATGCGATGATCCTGCGGGAAAAAGATCTCACGGAAGAGGCATACGAAGAACTTGCGGGAAAAGTAAAAAAGTTGTGTGAAAACACGGACACCAGGCTGATTCTGCACAGCTTCCCGGATGCTGCAATGCATCTGGGGGGTACGGCCATTCATATGCCGCTGCATCGGTTTATGGAGATGCCGGAAGAACAAAAGCAGAAATTTTCAGTGCGCGGTGTCTCCGTACATTCGGTGGAGGATGCGCGCCTGGCAGAACAATGTGGGGCAACCTATCTGACAGCAGGGCATGTGTTTGTGACTGATTGTAAAAAAGGACTGGCACCGAGAGGACTTGATTTTTTGCATGAGGTGTGCAGCTCTGTGAAAATTCCGGTATACGCAATTGGCGGGATTCATGAAGAAAATATGGAAAGCTGCATCCAGTCAGGTGCAGCAGGCGTGTGCATGATGTCGGAATATATGAAAATCTGATACAGGAAAACGGATAACAAAGCGGTGAAAATCTGATTTTGGGTATTCATTTTTTATTACTAAAAAAGTGTAAAATTTTCGATGAAAAAACCATTGTAGCGTGTTATACTGGCAGAAGCATGAGGATAAATGTCAGGAAACATGAAAGAAGAGGTTACCAGTCAATAAAAATGAGTAACATACTGGAAAAACAGTTTTTAAAACAAAGAAATGATTTTGAAAAATCCTGTGTGGAGAGAGATAAAAAATACCACTTTCCGCAAGGAGTGATTTTTGAAACAGATATCGCATATGCAAAGGATAAAAACAAAGCGCACCGTCTGGACAGATATCGTCCAAAAGGGAAAGAGACGCAGATACTTCCAGTGATTATCAATGTCCATGGGGGAGGGCTGCTTCTCGGAAATAAGGAATTTAACAAGTATTTTTGTGCGCTGCTCAGTAAGAAGGGATTTCTGGTGTACAGCATGGAGTACCGGCTCATCCCGGACTGTACATTTTTTGATCAGCTGCGTGACATCTTTCTTGCAATGGATTTTGTAAAGGAACATGCTGCAGCAGACGGAGGAGATCTGTCGTATGTCTATCTTGTCGGGGACAGTGGCGGGGCCTGTCTGGCCACTTATGCAAATGCAATACAGAACAGCAAAAAAATAGCAAAGGCAGCGGGCGTAAAACCGTCTGAGCTTAAGGTGCACGCACTTGGTCTCATCAGTGGGATGTTTTATACGGCAAAATTTGATAAGATTGGTCTGTTTCTTCCGAAATATCTGTATGGAAAACAGTACAAAAAAGCACCGTTTGCGGCTTATGTAAATCCGGAAAATCCGGAGCTGCTTTATGCGCTTGCACCGGCATGGCTGGTGACAAGCCATAACGATCATCTGAGAAATTACACGATCCGTTTTGAGAAGGCGCTGACAGCTGCAAAGAAAGAGCATGACATTGTTGATTTTCCGAAAAACAAAAAACTGACGCATGCATTTTCTGTGTTTGAACCGTTTCTTCCGGAGAGTCATGCCGTTATTGATATGCTTACGGAATATCTCAGAAAATTTTGACATCGGAGTGGAAAAAACAGAATCAGATTTAGATAACAGAACAGGGAGATTGCAGCGAATGCTGCAATCTCCCTGTTTTAGCCGATCATATCCAAAAACATCTGATGGATCTTCCGGTCGCTGTCGAGTTCCGGATGGAAAGCAATTGCGATCTGATTTCCATAGCGTACACCGACGATATGGTCATCGACCACCGAGAGAACCTCCACACCGTCCGATACGCTCTCTACATAAGGGGCGCGGATAAACGACATTGGAACTAGTCCGAGATCTTTAAATTCTGCCTTCGTATGGAAACTGCCGAGCTGGCGGCCGTAGGCATTTCTTTTTACCTGCATCGGGATTGTGCCAAAATGTTCCGGGGAGCCTAAAAGGATCAACCCGGCGCAGGTGCCAAGCACCGGCATTCCATCAGCGATCTGTTTTTTCAGGGGATCAAACATTCCGAGTTCCCGGAGAAGTTTTCCCTGTACAGTGCTTTCCCCGCCCGGCAGGATCAGTCCGTCATACGGCTGGTCTAAGTCTGCCGCCTGACGCAGTTCCACGGTCTTTACCCCAAGTTCTTCCAATACATGTTCATGTTCGATAAATGCACCCTGCAGGGCAAGTACTGCAACAGTCATGTTTATTTCCCTCTTTCTGCCATCAGTAAGGCGATTTCCTGTTCGTTGATTCCGACCATGGCTTCTCCAAGCCCGGCAGATAATTCTGCGATCAGTTTTGCATCGGTATAGTTTGTGACGGCTTTTACGATAGCAGCTGCACGCTTGGCAGGATTGCCGGATTTAAAGATTCCGGAACCGACAAAGACACCTTCTGCTCCGAGCTGCATCATTAAAGCAGCATCTGCAGGGGTAGCGACACCGCCGGCAGCAAAGTTAACCACCGGAAGTTTTCCGTTATTATGGACATAGGCAACCAGATCATACGGTACCTGTAATTCCTTTGCTGCTTCGAAAAGTTCATCTTCCCGCAGGCTGACAACTTTTGCAATCTGGCTGTTGATCTTTCGCATGTGGCGGACAGCCTGTACGACATCACCGGTACCAGGTTCTCCTTTGGTACGGATCATGGATGCACCTTCACTGATACGACGGAGTGCTTCACCGAGATCTTTGGCACCGCAGACAAACGGAACCTTGAACTGGTGCTTATCGATATGGTAGACGTCATCGGCAGGAGAGAGCACTTCACTCTCGTCGATGTAGTCGATCTCGATAGCCTCTAAAAGCTGTGCCTCTACAAAATGACCGATCCGGCACTTGGCCATAACCGGGATGGATACGGCTTCCTGAATGCCGCGGATCATCTGAGGATCGCTCATGCGGGAAACACCGCCGGCTGCACGGATGTCGGCAGGAATCCGTTCGAGTGCCATGACGGCGCATGCGCCGGCTTCTTCTGCAATTTTTGCCTGTTCCGGTGTGGTGACGTCCATAATTACGCCGCCTTTTAACATCTGTGCAAGGTTTTTATTTAATTCATACTGTTCTGCTGTGCTCATCGGTATTCTTCTCCTTTTTTGTTAAAATTTGTTTTATGCCGGTCATTATAGAACTTGATTGGATATATGAAAATAGCCAAAATAAATATTTATTATAAGACCAGAACGACAAAACAACGTTAAATGATATAAAATCACATGATGTAGTAATAAAAACCATATAATATAGTAGACATGCGATGACAAATGGTGTAATATGATGTGTGACATAAAAGGAGTAGAAAACGGAGGCGGGATGAAGCTGAAACAGCGCACGATTTATTATCAGGATGAACTGCATGACGAGTTTGCCGGAGATCATATTAAAGCAAAACATATTGGACAGGATTACCGGTATATCCGGGTGCGTCTTCTGGAACGGATGCTGCATGGATTCTGGTACCGTATAGTGGCAATTCCGCTTGCACGTCTTTACATGAAACTGCATTTTTCACATAAAATAATAAACAAAGAAGTGTTAAAGCAGGCCGGAAACAGTGGATTTTATCTGTATGGGAATCATACACATTTTCTGGCGGATGCGCTGATACCAACGCTGGTAAATCATCCGCGGGAAACGGCGGTGATCGTGCATCCGAACAATGTTTCCATGCCGGTGCTGGGGCGGATTACACCATATCTTGGGGCACTTCCGCTGCCGGATGACAGAGGTGCCATAAAACATTTTCTGGAGGCATTGACCTGGCATACCGATTGTGGAGATTGTATTATGATCTATCCGGAAGCACATATCTGGCCGTTTTATACCGGAATACGGCCGTTTCCTGATACATCATTCCGCTATCCGGTGCAGCAGAAACTTCCGGTTTTCTGTCTGACCAATACTTATCAGCGCAGGGGAAAGTCTCACATTCCGCAGATCGTAACGTATCTGGATGGGCCATTTTATCCGGATGCAGAATTGCCTGCAAAACTGCAAAAAACGCAGCTGATGGATCAGGTGTATGAAGCCATGGGAAAACGGGCGCAAAACAGCAATATGGAAATGATCCGTTATATAAAAAAAGACACTGACAGGGAGAAATCATTCATATGAGAAATATTCTTTTTTGTGGAAACAGTAAAGTATTTGATGGTGTGCTTACATGCATGTTGTCTGTTTTAAAAAGAACACATGCAACAGATCCGTTCTGTTTTTATATTTTCACAATGGACATGACGCGGATCAGACCGGAATATACGCCGATCAGCGAAGATATGACAAATTTTCTGGAGCGCGTTGCAAAAAAATTTCATCCGCAGAACCGGGTGATTTCGGTGGATGTAACAGTATTATATGAGCGTTATTTCGGAGGATGTCCGAATGAAAGTGCTTATTGTTCGCCATATACACTTTTGCGCCTGCTGGCAGATCTGGTGCCGGGAATGCCGGATAAACTGTTGTATCTGGATGCGGATATTCTGTTTCAGAGAGATATCCGGCTGTTGTATGACAAGGATGTGTCACACGTGGAATATGCCGCGGCAAGGGATCATTATGGCAAGTATCTGATCTCCCCGGATTATATTAATGCGGGGGTATTACTGCTTAATATGAAAAATATCAGAAGAACCGGTCTGTTTATGAAAGCACGAAAGCTGCTTCAGACAAAAAAACTCATTTTTGCGGATCAAAGCGCGATTATTCGCAGTACGCGTGCGAAAATGCTGCTCCCGCAGAAATTTAATGATCAGAAATTTTTACATAAACATACCGTTGTGAGACATTTTTCCAGGCGGCTGTTTTATCTGCCGTATCCGCATACGGACAACATCAAACAATGGGAGGTAGAACGGGTGCATACGGTATTTCATTACCATGCATTTGATGACATTTTAAAAGAGTATCTGTATTTAAAACATATTTACGAAAAAAGGAAACACATATAAATTGCTGCATCCGGATGAAACGGATGCAGGGGAGGAGAAGGATCATGAAAGAGAAAATGAATAAAATACCGGTGTTTTACGCATGTGATGATAATTTTGTGAAATACACGATGGTTTCACTGCAGTCGATGATGGATCATGCATCCAAAGAGGTACAGTATGAAATTCATGTACTTCATACCAATATTTCGGAAGAAATGCAAAAGAAGATGTATGCTATGGAGAATGCAAATTTTTCTGTGCAGTTTGATCATGTGACGGAATATTTACATTCTATACAGGAGAAACTTCCGCTTCGGGATTATTATTCCAAAACAACATATTTTCGCCTGTTTATCGCGGAAATGTTTCCGGAAATAGACAAAGCCATTTATATCGACAGCGATACGATTGTGCTGGGGGATATTGCACAACTGTATGCTTATGATCTTGGAGATGCTTATGTGGGAGCGTGCAGGGAGCAGGTGATGATCCAGGAAGATGTATATGGCACTTATGTGGAGAAGGTGCTTGGGGTGGAACGCGACAATTATTTCAATGCGGGGATGCTGGTCATCAATTGTGAACAGTTTCGTAAAAATCACGTGTTAGAGCAGTTTATGGAACTTCTCCCGATGTACAATTTTGTGGTCACTCAGGATGAAGATTATCTGAATCTGATCTGTCACAACAAGGTGTGCTGGCTGCCCCAGAAGTGGAATGTGGAAGTGTTCGGTCAGATCCCGTGCCGCGAAGAAGAAATCTGTGTGCTGCATTATATTATGGTCTCGAAGCCGTGGCATTACAGTGACTGCCGCCTGCAGGAATATTTCTGGGAGAGCGCAGAAAAGTCCAGTGTGTATGCCGAGATCCGTCAGGTGCTTGAGAGTTATACGGATGAAGAAAGAAAGCGGGATGCCGTATCCTGTGACCGTCTGATGCAGACCGCAAAGGATGAGATCGCCAAGGAAAATAATTACCTGAATCTGGTGAAAGCAGGAAAATTAAAATCCAAAGACCGCCTGGAAGTACTTGAAAAAATTGCTTTGTACGAAAGAGAAGGCCGTTTTGGGGAAGATGTGGAGGAAGATCCGCCTACCCGTGAGCTTCAGCCGTCTGAGATCGATTATCTGCGTAAAAAATTAAAGAGCCGTATCAAGACAAGATTGACTTACAAAGTAGCGCGGACATTTTTAAACAAGATCATTGAAAATAAACAGCTGATCATCAAGGATGTCATTGGAACGGAACATATGGATGCACTGACTTCCGGTGCGGTGATTACCTGTAATCATTTCAACGCATTTGACAGCTTTGCCATGCAGATTGCCTATGAAAAATCAAAGCAGTGCAAAAAACGCCGGCTTTACCGTGTGATCCGGGAAGGAAATTATACGAATTTTCCGGGCTTTTACGGAATGCTCATGCGAAACTGTTACACGTTTCCACTGAGTTCCAACCGTGAGACGATGAAGAAATTTTTAAGTTCCATGGATACTGTGCTGCAGCACGGAGATTTCATGCTGGTCTATCCGGAGCAGAGTATGTGGTGGAATTACCGCAAGCCAAAACCGTTAAAGAAAGGCGCCTATACATTTGCTGCAAAAAACCATGTGCCGGTGCTTCCTTGCTTTATCACCATGGAAGACAGCGATATCCTCGGTGATGATGGCTTTTATGTGCAGGAATACACGATACACATTGCAGAGCCGATTTATCCGGACCCACAGAAAACACAGGCAGAAAATGTGGATGCGATGCGCAGGAAAAATGCTGCTGTATGGAAACAGATTTACGAAGAGTTTTACGGAATTCCCCTGGTATATGATACTGCGGAAGCAGTGCAGTATGTGGGAAAACCGACCAATATCGCATAAGAACAGATACCAGACCGCCGGAGAATGCCTCCGGCGGTTTTTTCATAAGGGGATTGACAGAAAAGCAGTGTGAGAGTACTATACTGCTTAGTAATGCTAAATAGCACCACTAAATAAAAAGAAAAGGGATGGGTATGGAAGAAAAGTATATACAGCAGTTTAAAAAGGGCGCATACGAGATGATCCTGCTTTCGCTGATCGCCCAAAAAGAAACATACGGTTATGCGATTCTGACGGAAATACAAAAACAGGGTGGTGAAATCTTTGCATTTGCCAAAGAGGGAACCATTTATCCGATCTTGTACCGTCTGACAAAGGCAGGACTTATCCAGTACCGCCTGGTGCCGGCGAAAGCAAACGGGGGCGAAAAAAAATATTATTCGCTTACCAGAGAGGGAAAAGATATGCTCGAAAAAATGAAAAATTTCTGGGAAAACTACAAGGATTGTGTGGATGGATTTATGAAAGGGGATGCGTAATATGAACAGAGAAACCTATATACGGAAAGTAAAAAAACAACTGGACTGTTCCGTGAAAGAAAAAGAGGAGATCGTGCGGGATCTTCAGGAGATTTTTGATTCTGGAAAAGAGCATGGAAAAAGCGAAAGCCAGATCATAAAACAGCTCGGAAAACCGCAGGCGTATGCACAGGCGCTCGGCTGTGGCAGACAGACCATGCCGCTGTCCGGAAAACGAAAAGTTGCTGTAGTGTTTTTGGCGGTGGGTGGACTGTTCTGTCTGTATGCACTGGGCGAAAGTCTGCGGTTTCGGATGCCGAAAAATGCCATTGGCGGTGGGGATGCGATGACGATGATCGTGCTGCAAAACTCGTCACCGGTAAACAGCAGCGCGATTTTTGGGGGATTGGCGGTCATCTGTATGGTTGCACTGGTTTTCCTTTTACGAAAGAGGAAAAAATAAGGAGAGGAATATTAAGAAATAATGGAACACATAAAGAAAAAACTAGCGGTAATTGTTGTGTTTTTTGCTGTTTTTATTGGAATTGTTACAATCTGGACAGTCCGAAAACAAAGCCAGCCAAAATTGACAGCGGTCACATGGAAATTGGAGGAAGAAGCGGATTTAGACGGCAACGAGCTTTCATCTTACGCAAAAGATCCTTCCAAAAGCAAGGTCGTTCTGACATTTAAAAAAGATCAGACCTATCGGTGCAAAAATCTTGAAAACAAAAAAATCTGGAAGGGAACATACACACTGTCGCGTACAAAATCGAAAGATACCTACATGCTGCATCTCGTTCCGGATCAGGGAACGGCATCGTACTATGGCGTGTATGGGACACGCGAGTATGAAGATGGTACTGGGCACATGTCGGTCATACTGACCACAAAAGACAAAATTTTATCATTCCTTGCAGAATAAGGCAAAGACAGCAATTCCGGCTGTTCCTTTTACTGTCTGCGGAACTGTGCGGGTGTCATGCCGGTAAGTTTTTTAAACATCACGATAAAATGGCTGGAATCTGTATAACCGACATCGTGTGCGATCTCCTGAATTTTGCGGTCACGGCGCATAAGCAGCAGTTCTTTTGCCTTGGTGATCCGGTAGTTTGTTAAATATTCGTAGACGGAGCAGCCTAGGTAGCGCACAAACAGGCGGGACAGGTATTGCGGGGATACATAGACCTGCCGGCATAACTTTTCGGCGGTCAGGTCTTCCATATAGTGTGTTTCGATCAGCCGCAATACGGGCTCAACATATTTTTCCCACAGGGGATCGCTGGTATTTGCGTGGAAAAATCCATTGGAAAACTGCAGCAGCAGTGCATAACAGTCGCAGGAAAGCTGGTGTGTATTGACTGGTGCTGTTTTTATTCCCGTTTAAAGTACAGGTTTGCATGTTATATCTCCCCTCTTGGTAATCTTTTCATTATTTTCTTGATTTTATCACAGAACAGTTCATACAACATCTATCTATCTTGCAAATTGTTATGCATTCTTTTGATTTTGCAAAATCCTTAAAGTTTTCTTAACCAGGCATGAACAGTTGAAGGGACAGTGGAAATTTTATTCGGGATTGTGTATACTGAAACTATCCTGACAATTGCAGATTTTCAGAAAAGAGGGAAATACTATGAAGAAAAGATTATACAAGAGCAGTACAGATAAAAAGGTTTGTGGAGTATGTGGCGGAATCGCAAACTATTTTGACGTAGATCCGACCGTGATTCGTCTGATCTGGGTGATCTTTACACTTGTGGGTGGCAGTGGACTGATTGCATACATCATTGCGGCCATTATCATGCCGGATGAAATGTAACATAAAATGATAGAAAACCGAAAGGAGAATTAATAAATATATGTGGGCTTACGAAAGTGTTTTTTATCAGATTTATCCATTAGGATTTTGTGGGGCACCATTTGAAAATGACGGTGTGCTGGAACATAGAATTGAAAAAGTAAATGACTGGATTCCTCATATTAAAAAATTAGGGGCCGATGCCATTTATTTTTCTCCGGTATTTGAGTCGGACACACATGGATACAATACCAGAGATTATACAAAGATTGATACCCGCCTGGGTACAAATGAGGATTTCGCAAATGTATGCAACAATCTGCACAAAGAAGGAATCCGCGTGGTACTTGACGGTGTATTCAACCATGTGGGAAGAGGGTTCTGGGCATTTGAGGATGTCTTGAAAAACCGGGAGCAGTCCCCTTATGTGAACTGGTTCGGACGCATTGCCTTTGACGGAAATTCCAACTACAATGACGGCTTATGGTATGAGGGCTGGGAAGGAAACTATGATCTGGTCAAACTGAACCTGCGCAATGAAGAGGTGATCCAGCATATCTTTTCTGCCATCAAAGGATGGGTAGACGAATTTGATATTGACGGACTGCGGCTGGACGTGGCATATTGTCTGGATCATGATTTTGTGCGCAGACTGCGCAGTTTCTGTAATGAATTAAAACCAGACTTTTTCCTTGTCGGAGAGACACTGCATGGGGATTATAACCAGCTGATGAACGATGAAATGCTGCATTCGGTGACGAACTATGAGTGTTACAAGGGATTGTATTCCAGCTTTAACTGCATGAACATGTTTGAGATCAATCATTCCCTGCTTCGTCAGTTCGGACCGGAAAACTGGACGTTATATAAGGGAAAACACCTGTTGTCTTTCGTGGATAATCATGATGTGACCCGTGTGGCCTCCATTCTGACCAATAAAAATCATCTGCCGCTGATTTACGCGCTTGCTTTTGGGATGCCGGGAATCCCATGCGTATATTACGGAAGTGAGTGGGGCGCAGAAGGACGCAAAGAAGATGGAGATCCGGCACTTCGTCCATCGTTTGAAAAACCGGAGTGGAATGATCTGACAGAATGGATTTCCAGACTGGCAGAGGCAAAGAAACAGTCCAAAGCACTGCAGTATGGAAACTTTATATCTAAAGTTCTGACCAATGGACAGTGCGTGTTTGAAAGAGAATGGGAAGGGGAACGCGTCTACGTTGCGATCAATGCGGCAGACAGTTCGTTTTATGCAGGATTTGATGCCGGAGCAGCGGAAGCCACCGACCTGATCACCGGAGAAAAAATTGCATTGAATGGTGGATTTGAGATTCCGGGATATCGTGCGTTTTTCCTGCGGGTGTAATATGGTAGCGGATTTTGAATTAAAGAAGCTGGTAAAGCCATTGCAGGACTGGTTTGATGGGCATGCACGCGTACTCCCCTGGAGAGATGATCCGAAGGCATATAAAGTATGGATTTCTGAGATCATGTTACAGCAGACAAGGGTAGAAGCCGTTAAACCTTACTTTGCACGGTTTATGGAGGCACTTCCCGATGTGGAGGCGCTTGCCGCGTGTCCAGAGGATCGTTATCTGAAACTGTGGGAAGGACTTGGTTACTACAACCGTGTCCGGAATCTGCATGCCGCAGCGGAACAGATTATGGAGCAGTATGGCGGGACAATTCCGGATACGGTGGAAGAACTGCTTCGCCTGAAAGGCATCGGAAGCTATACGGCAGGAGCGATCGCTTCGATTGCCTATAACCGGCCGGTTCCGGCGGTGGACGGGAATGTGCTGCGGGTGATTTCCCGTGTGTGCGCAGATGATTCGGATATCATGAAGCAGTCGGTCCGCAGTGCGATGGAGCGCAGCCTGCAGGCGATGATGGAAACGGAAGTAACGAATGGTCTGATTCCGCGCAAATTTAACCAGGCACTGATGGAGTTAGGCGCAATGGTGTGTGTGCCGAATGGGGCACCGCATTGTCCGGAATGTCCATGGTATGGATTCTGTGAGGCACGTCTGCAGGATAAAATTGACACGATTCCGGTGAAAACCAGGGCAAAAGCGCGCAGAATCGAGGAGCGCACGGTGTTTGTCATCCGGGACGGAGAACATGTGGCATTGCGCAAGCGGCCGGCGAAGGGGCTTTTAGCAGGCCTGTATGAACTTCCGAATGTTTCGGGTATCTTAGAGCAGCAGGAGGCTTTGGAATATGTGAAAAACCAGGGGTTTTCACCGATACGGATACAGGCACTTGCACCGGCCAGACACATTTTTTCCCATGTGGAGTGGCATATGCATGCCTATGTGGTTCTCGTAGAAGAAACTACGGCACCAAAAGAAAATATTTTATTTACTGAGGCACAGAAAGCAGTGGAAAACTATGCAGTTCCCAGTGCTTTTTCCGCGTATTGGAATGCCATTAAGATGGAAATCAAAGAGTAAGCAAAAGAGCTGTCCGGACAGGACAGCTCTTTTTATGTGTTATGAGAAAAAATTAATCTCTAAAAAAGGGAGGACCTCGCGCCTTGCGGTGCGAGGATTATGAAAAAGAAAAAGTTTATTTCTTAGGTATGACTAAAGTATAGTTTGCAATTATGACGCCGGTGTGTGGAGTTTATGAGAGATTTGTAAATAAATTATGAACAAAAATAACAATGGAAAAAGATTAAGCAAATGTTAAGATAATATCTCTCGACTGTTTATAAATTCTCATTTATAATAGGTCTATCAATTATTTTTTCAGCAGGTTTGTACGAAGGGAAAACATATGAAATTATTAACATTTACAATACCGTGTTACAATTCACAGGATTATATGCGTCACTGCATTGAATCGATTCTTCCGGGAGGGGAAGATGTGGAGATTCTGATTGTGGATGACGGATCAAAGGATGATACCGCTGCGATTGCAGATGAATATGCCGAAAAATATCCAACGATTGTAAAAGCAATTCATCAGGAGAACGGGGGACATGGAGAAGCTGTGAATGCGGGAATCCGCAATGCAACCGGTTTATATTTTAAGGTAGTGGACAGTGATGACTGGGTAGACTGGAACGCTTATCAGGCGATTCTTGCAAAGCTTAGGGAGATTGCAGGGGGAAGTGTGGCACTTGATATGCTTCTGGCAAATTATGTATATGAGAAGGAAGGGGCAAAACACAAGCGGGTCATGCGTCAGACCGGTTTTCCGAAAGATCAGATCTTTACCTGGAGTGATGTGCGGCATTTTTATAAAGGACATTACATACTGATGCATTCCGTGATCTACCGTACAAAACTTCTCCGGGAATGTGGACTTGAACTGCCGAAACATACTTTTTATGTGGATAACATTTATGTATATAAGCCATTGCCGCATGTGCGGACGATGTATTATATGGATGTGGATTTTTACCGTTATTTTATCGGAAGAGAGGATCAGTCCGTCAATGAGAAGGTGATGATCAGCCGGATTGACCAGCAGATCCGTGTGAATAAGATCATGATTGACGATGTGGATCTGAATAAAGTGTCCAATTATAAATGCCGGCATTATATGATAAACTATCTGGAAATTATCACGGTTGTCACGACGGTTATGCTGCTGCGTTCCGGCACAGAAGAAAACCTTGAGAAAAAGCGTGAATTGTGGCGGTATATCAAAAACAAGGATATCGGGCTGTTTCACCGCCTGCGCAACGGCATTATGGGACAGACCATGAATCTGCCGGGAAGAAGCGGAAGAAAAATTTCAGTTGCGGCATACCGTCTGTCGCAAAAAGTGGTTGGATTTAATTAAAAAGGTTAACTGTCTTGTCACCTGTAAAGATATGTGCTATACTGCATGTCAAACACTATTGAAATATTCATACAGAAGGTGGCAAAAATGAAAACAGATATTCTGATCGTGGGAAGCGGATGTTCCGGTTTATACTGTGCATTAAATCTTCCGCGGGAGAAACAGATTACAATTATTACAAAGTCAGATGTTAAGAGCAGTGATTCTTATCTTGCACAGGGAGGAATCTGTATGCTTAAGGATGACAGTGATTATGACAGTTATTTTGAGGATACGATGAAAGCGGGACATTATGAAAATGACCGGGAATCCGTATCGATTATGATCCGTTCGTCACAGGATGTGATTCATGACCTGATCGGATTTGGCGTGGATTTTGCCCGTGACGAGAATGGCAATCTTGCATTTACCAGAGAGGGAGCACATTCGGACAAGCGTATCCTTTTTCATGAGGATATTACAGGAGAAGAAATTACAAGCAAGCTGCTTGCTGCTGCCCGCAAGTGTCCGAATATTACCATATTGGAAAATACCAGGATGGTAGATATTGTGACGAAGGATAACTGCTGTTACGGAACCGTAATCCGCAGGGAGGACGGTACAATTGAAACGGTGGAAGCGGAGCATACCGTCTGGGCATGTGGAGGAATCGGAGGATTATATCGTCATTCGACCAATTTCCGTCATCTGACCGGAGATGCCCTTGCACTTTCCATCAAACATGGAATCCGTTTGAAAGATGTGAATTATGTACAGATTCATCCGACCACATTCTATTCGCCGGACGAAGAGGAACGCAGTTTTCTGATTTCGGAATCTGTCCGCGGAGAAGGGGCAAAGCTTTATGACAAGAATATGAAACGGTTTGTCAATGAGCTGCTGCCGCGTGATCTGCTGGCAGAAGAAATTTATAAGCAGATGGCAAAAGATGGAACAGATCATGTATGGGAAGATCTGCGTACTATTCCAAGAGAAGAATTGATGGAACATTTCCCGAATATTGTGGAACATTGCCGTGAAATGGGGTATGATGTAACCAAAGAATGCATTCCTGTGGTACCGGCACAGCATTATTTCATGGGTGGGGTATGGGTAGATCACGAAAGCCATACGTCCATGGAACGTCTGTATGCTGTGGGAGAGACGGCATGTAACGGAGTACACGGAAAAAACCGTCTGGCAAGTAATTCTCTGCTGGAAAGCCTTGTATTTGCAAAACGGGCGGCAAAGCAGATGAGTGAGCAGAAGGAAAAGATTTCCACAGCACCGGAACTGTTTGCGGCAATTGACCGGAGTATCTATGCGGATGCCGCAGCACTGGCGAGCCGGTATCATGAATATGTACGGGAAGCGATTATCGCGGCAGATGCAAAGATGCAGCAGGTACAGGATGCAAGGACAAAGGCAACGGTTGCATTTCGCAAGCAGTGTGCACAGGTCGGATAAAATAAAATAAGAAAATCAGGAGAGAGAGATGTACGATCAGGTAACTTTAAAATTAAATGTAGATCCATGGATTCTCAGTGCTTTAAAAGAAGATATCACAAGTGAGGATGTCTCCACAAACAGTGTCATGCCTCATCCACAGGCAGGAGAAGTGGATCTTATCTGCAAAGAAGATGGCATTATATGCGGGCTGCAGGTATTCGAGAGAGTGTTTACACTTCTCGATGAAAAGACAACCGTTGAATTTTTGGTGCAGGATGGAGCAGAAGTTCATAAGGGACAGCTTATGGCAAAAGTGCATGGCGATATCCGGACCCTTTTATGCGGAGAGCGTACCGCACTGAATTATCTGCAGCGTATGAGCGGAATTGCAACCTACACACATTCCGTGGCAGAATTATTAAAAGGAACCGGAATCAAACTTCTGGATACTAGAAAGACAACACCAAACAATCGTATTTTTGAAAAATATGCAGTAAGAATCGGTGGTGGAAATAACCACAGATATAATCTTTCCGACGGGGTATTGCTGAAAGATAATCATATCGGAGCTGCAGGCGGAGTAAAAGAAGCGATTGCTGCTGCAAAGGAGTATGCACCGTTTGTCCGTAAGATTGAGGTAGAAGTAGAAAATCTGGATATGGTAAAGGAAGCTGTGGAGGCAGGTGCGGATATTATCATGCTGGATAATATGGACACCGATGCGCTGAAAGAAGCCATCGCCTATATTGACGGACGGGCAGAGATTGAAGTTTCCGGAAATGTGACGAAAGAAAATATTGCAAGACTGACCGGGCTTGGCGTAGATTATGTTTCCAGCGGAGCACTGACACATTCGGCTCCGATTCTGGATATTTCTTTGAAAAATCTGCATCCGGTAGAAAATTAAAGAAGGTGGGATTCCAGAAATGAGCGGGGAAGAAAGGCGTGGAAAAATTATACAGGCACTAAAAAACAGTGACAAAGCAGTTTCTGCCACGACACTGGCAAAAGAATTTGACGTGAGCAGACAGGTCATTGTGCAGGATGTTGCACTTCTTCGGGCAAATGGAAAAAATATATTTTCGACCAACCGGGGGTATCTGATACAGGAAGATGAGGAGACAACCCGTGTATTTAAGGTACAGCATGAAGATGATGAGGTTGAAAAAGAGCTGACAACGATTGTGGATCTCGGAGGAACCGTTGAGGATGTATTTGTATATCATAAGGTATACGGAGTGCTTCGGGCAGAGATGAATATCAAATCCCGTATGGATATCCGCAATTATATGGAGGAGATCCGTTCCGGGAAATCCAGTCTGCTGAAAAATGTTACTTCCGGATATCATTATCATACGGTCCGGGCGGAACGCGTGGAAATTCTGGATATGATTCAGGAGGAATTGCAGAAGAAGGGGCTCCTTGCAAAACTACAGGACTATGAACCTGTTGATTTTTGGGGACAGAATAATTATAATGAGTAAATGACTACTATTGTGATTATTGATAAGAAGTCAGAGAAAGAATAAAAAGGAGAAGGATGGAATGAGCGACGAGTTTACAACAAACGAAAACGGTTCAAAAACACCGGAGGAAACAAACTTTCAGGATTATACGGCACCGGAAAATGAGATCGTACAGAATGAAACATCACAGATGACGCAGGAACAGCCGGAGACTTCTTATGGAGCAACATCGGCAGAGGAAAATCCGCAGCCGGACAATACGGCATATGCGTATGGACAGACTGCGTACCAGCAGGCATATCAGAGTGAACAGTCACAGCCGAATGCATATCAGCAGGCATATTACGGACAGACACAGGCAAAGGGAACAGGAACCGGATTTGGAATTGCCTCACTGGTTCTTGGAATTTTATCTGTTTTTACATTTGCATGCTGCATTAATTATATTCTGGCAGTGCTTGCGATTATTTTCGGTATTGTGCAGATTGTAAAGAACGAGAAAAAGGGGCTGGCGATTGGTGGAATTATTACAGCAGTGATTTCGATTGTTCTTGGGATTGCCGTTTCGCTTTATGCTGTGAATATTGCGGAAAAAATGCAGGACCCGGACAGTCCGTTTTATCAGTATTTTGAAGAGTATGAGCAGAAACTGGAAGAAGGAAAGAGTTCTTTCTAGCCGGGAGTTATAAAAAGGAGAACCTGTTTTACAGGTTCTCCTTTATTCGTATATCGATGTCTGTGTAGTGGAATTCTTCGCAGGAGATGCCCTCAATCAGATAACGGGAGAGCAATTCTACCGGAAGGTATCCCTGCTTGTATGGCTGCTGGCAGATGGTAGCAGTGATAATGCCATCATCGAGCAGTTTTTTTGTGGAAGGAACACAGTCGTAAGTAAAGATACGCATGGCATCGATCCGGCCGCTTTCGACTGCAGCACGGCATCCGCCTGCTACACCGCCGGCTGCAAAATACAGCACATTGATTTCTGGGTGTGAAGCCAGCATTTCTTTGACTTTTTCATAACTTTCATTATCATCATCATGATTTTCTATTGTTTCCACGATATGAATACGTTCGCCCTTTTCGGAAAGCGTTGAAGTGAAACCCTCGATACGATCGGAGTGACAGAGTACATGTGACGAACCGGTTACAATACCAATATGAATTTCCCCGAATGTCATCAGAGAAACCAGTCCGGCAGCAGTCTGTCCGGACAGGCGGTAATTACTTCCGACATATGCGATCCTGCGGGACAGAATATCGGTGTTTACGGTAATGACTGGAATGTTCATTTCTGTGAGGCGGTCGATTTCCGCGGCAATATATAAAGAATTGAATGGTGCGATAACTAATCCGTTGATGCCTTCCGCAAGCAGTGCTTCCATGGTATTAAACTGTTCGGTCTCATCAAATGGAACCTGACGGATAAGAACGGTGAAATTATAGGCAGATAATTCTTTTGCCTTGGCATTTACGCCTTCAAGGACTTCACTGAAAAAAGGATTGGAATCGGGAAATAAAATAACACCGATTTTCAGATTCTTTTTCTGTGCAGCAAGCATCAGTCCTGCTTTGTTGGGTTTATAGTTTAATTTTTCTGCAATTTCACGTACACGGGCTGCAGTATTGGTATTGACGGAACCGCGGTTGTTCAGTACACGGTCAACCGTACCGCGTGAAACACCTGCCAGTTCAGCAATCTGTTTTATAGTGGCCATGTCGTTCCCCCTTGTTGAATTTTTCCTGAATAACTCTTAACAAGGGTAGCATTGATAAGGTAAAATGTCAATTGAAATACAGAAGATGTGTGCGTGCACGACAAGAGCGGGGAAAGTTACTGTACGCTTTCCACAAAATAAGCGCAACCGGTTTGGAAGAAATCACGAAAAAGAGAAAAAATTTCGGAAAACAGTTGAAAATATCAGCGCATCGTTGTAGGATATGAGTAGAAACGTGCACGAGCACAAAATTAACATTTCAGAATTGAGGGTTATCATGAATTACATAGGAATTGATCTGGGAACTTCTGCTGTTAAACTTCTTTTGATGGAGGGCAGTGGAAAAATTTTAAAGATCGTCAGTCGTGAATATCCAATCTGTTTTCCAAAACCGGGATGGTCGGAGCAGAATCCGTATGACTGGTTTACACAGTCAATGGATGGACTAAAGGAATTGCTGGATGGTACAGACAGGAGTCTGGTTGCCGGCATCAGCTTTGGCGGACAGATGCATGGACTTGTAGCACTGGACGATAAGGATGAAGTGATTCGTCCGGCAATTCTCTGGAACGACGGAAGGACGACAAAAGAGTGCGATTATTTAAATCAGGTAATTGGGAAGGAACGTCTTTCTGCATACACAGCCAATATTTCATTTACCGGATTTACTGCGCCGAAAGTACTCTGGATGAAAAACAATGAACCGGAGAATTTTGCAAAGATTCATAAAATTATGCTGCCAAAGGATTATCTGGCATTTCGCCTGAGCGGCAATTACAGTACGGATGTATCGGATGCGTCCGGAACACTGTTCTTTGATGTAAAGAATCGCTGCTGGTCAGAAGAAATGTGTGAGATCTGCAGTATTAAAACAAGCTGGCTTCCAAAAATATACGAAAGTTATGAGGAAGTTGGAACGCTGCTTCCGGAACTGGCGAAGGAACTCGGCGTATCGGATCAGGTAAAAATTGTAGCCGGAGCCGGAGACAATGCGGCAGCAGCTGTGGGAACCGGAACCGTTGGAGATGGTGCATGTAACATTTCTTTGGGAACGAGCGGAACCGTATTTATTTCTTCCGATAAATTCGGAGTGGACGAAAATAATGCACTGCATTCGTTCGACCATGCGGATGGAAGTTATCATCTGATGGGCTGCATGCTTTCCGCAGCATCCTGTAATAAATGGTGGATGGATGATATTATCGGCACAAAGGATTATGGCGCAGAACAGGAAAATATTACGAAGCTTGGAGAAAACCATGTATTTTTCCTTCCATATCTGATGGGGGAGCGGTCTCCGCACAATGATCCGAATGCAAGAGGTACTTTTATCGGTTTGACCATGGATACTACCAGAGCGGATATGACACAGGCGGTACTCGAAGGTGTGGCATTTGCCTTAAGAGATTCTTTTGAGGTGGCACGTTCACTCGGCATTCATATTGCCCGTACCCGTATTTGCGGTGGAGGAGCAAAGAGTCCGCTGTGGAAAAAGATTGTGGCAAATGTGCTCAATATTCCGGTAGATATTCCGGAAAATGAACAGGGACCGTCAATGGGTGGCGCAATGCTTGCAGCAGTAGCTTGTGGAGAATACCCGACCGTCCGCGATGCAGCAGAGGCAATTGTAAAACTGACCGATACGGTAGAACCGGAACCGGAGCTTGCAGCAAAATATGAAGAGCGTTATCAGAAGTTCCGTAAGATTTATCCGGCATGCAGGGATCTGTTTTTGGAACTTGCAAAATAAAATCGTATCATCGTATCTAACAAAAAATTAAAATGATTACATACAACAAGGAGGCAAAATCATGATTAATATTCCAGAAGTAAAAGTAGGTATCGTTGCAGTCAGCCGTGACTGTTTCCCGGAGTCTCTTTCCGTAAACCGCAGAAAGGCGCTGATCAAAGCATATACAGACAAGTATGATGCAAAGGATATTTATGAGTGTCCGGTCTGCATCGTAGAGAGTGAAATTCATATGGAGCAGGCGCTGGCAGATATTAAAGCAGCAGGATGCAATGCGCTGTGTGTATACCTTGGAAACTTCGGACCGGAAATTTCCGAGACCATGCTTGCAAAATATTTTGATGGACCAAAGATGTTTGTTGCAGCAGCAGAGGAGTCCCAGAACAATCTGGTTCAGGGACGTGGAGATGCATACTGCGGTATGTTAAATGCAAGTTACAACTTAAAACTTCGCAATGTTGGTGCTTACATTCCGGAATATCCGGTTGGAGATGCAGAGGATTGCGCAGATATGATTCACGACTTTTTACCGATTGCAAGAGCAGTAGAAGGACTTGCAAACTTAAAAATCATTTCCTTTGGACCAAGACCAACGAATTTCCTTGCATGCAATGCTCCAATCCAGCAGCTTTATAATCTGGGTGTGGAAATTGAGGAAAATTCAGAGCTGGATCTGTTTGAGGCATTCAACAACCACGCAGGAGATCAGCGTATTCCGGAGGTTGTTGCAGATATGAAAGCAGAACTCGGTGAGGGAAACAAAAAGCCGGAGATTTTAGAGAAACTTGCACAGTATGAACTGACATTGCTTGACTGGATTGAGGCGCACAAAGGTTCCCGTAAATATGTTGCAATTGCAGGAAAATGCTGGCCGGCATTCCAGACACAGTTTGGATTTGTTCCGTGCTATGTCAACAGCCGTCTGACCGGAAGAGGCATTCCGGTATCTTGCGAGGTTGATATTTACGGCGCACTGAGTGAGTTTATCGGTACCTGCGTGAGCGAGGATGCTGTCACACTGCTCGACATCAATAACTCCGTTCCGAAGGATATGTACAAAGAGTCGATCGAGGGCAAGTTTGACTATACACATAAAGATACATTTATGGGATTCCATTGTGGCAATACCTGTTCAAAGAAGCTGGCATCCTGTGAGATGAAAAACCAGATGATCATGGCAAGAAGCCTTCCTGTCGAAGTAACAAACGGTACCCTTGAGGGAGATATTGCACCGGGCGATATCACATTCTACCGCCTGCAGTCCACTTCCGACAATAAGCTGCGCGCGTATGTGGCACAGGGAGAAGTCCTTCCGGTTGCAACCCGTTCGTTCGGAAGCATTGGCGTATTTGCCATTCATGAGATGGGACGTTTCTACCGTCACGTTCTGATCGAGAAGAATTATCCGCATCACGGAGCGGTTGCATTCGGACATTACGGAAAGGCTCTGTTTGAGGTATTTAAGTATATTGGGGTTCCGATGGAGGACATCAATTACAACCAGCCGGCATCTCTGCCTTATCCGACGGAGAATCCGTTCGCATAAAGAAAAATAATATGGGAATAAGCACCAGCTTGGGCCTGTAGATGTCTGCAGGTTAAGCTGGTGCTTTTTAAATGGGAGTTTCATCCCAAAGATACCAAGTGAAACAGGAAAACTAAAATCATTTGGCAGGTAATTCATCCGGCAGCAATACAGAAAATGACAACAGTACAAAGTAAAATTTCAGATTTTCAAAAAAAGAAAAAGTATGGTATTATAGAACCGGCATCACGGATGCCGGTTCTATAATAAAAATCTGAGGTGATTGTACAATGAAACAGGAAAATTATATACGTGGCATGATAATGATCATTTTGTCGGCATTCTTTTTTGCGTGTATGAATGTGAGTGTGCGGCTGGCGGGAGATCTGCCGTCCGTACAGAAAAGTTTTTTTCGGAATCTGGTAGCTGCATTTTTTGCGGCAATTATTCTTATCAAAAATCATACAGCACCTAAGGTGGAAAAAACACAGTGGGGTTCACTGTGTTTACGCTGTGCATTTGGGACACTTGGAATTCTTTGTAATTTCTACGCGATTGATCACCTGCTGGTGGCAGATGCTTCTATTTTAAATAAATTATCTCCCTTTTTTGCAATTATTTTTTCCTTCCTGTTATTAAAAGAAAAGGTAAAACCAGCTCAGGCAATGTGCGTTCTACTGGCATTTGTCGGCTGTTTGTTTGTGGTAAAACCGGGGTTTGAAAATGCACATCTGATCCCTGCGCTTATTGGCGTATGCGGAGGACTGGGTGCAGGAATCGCATATACAATGGTGCGGAAGATGGGTACACACGGAGTAAAGGGACCGGTCATTGTGTTTTATTTTTCTTGCTTTTCCTGTATTATTGTGATACCGTGGATTGTATTTCATTATCAGCCGATGTCACTGCGGCAGTTGTTGACGCTGCTTCTTGCGGGACTTTTTGCAGCGGGAGGACAGTTTACGATCACCGCAGCATATACCTATGCACCTGCCGGAAAAATTTCTATTTTTGATTATTCACAGATTATTTTTGCAACATTACTTGGATTTCTTTTATTCGCGGAGATTCCGGATCGATACAGTCTGATAGGATATGGATTGATCATTCTGGCTTCACTGGGAAATTTTCTGTATAACTGGAAACACAAAGATTAAAGGAGTATTCACATGTCGATTATTTCATTTCGGTGTCATACAACCATTCATCTGGCACCATTGGTAAATCAGGAAACGATTCATCAGGATATGGATAGGGGACAGCAGCTTATGTCAAGGATCAATCAGGGAATCCTTAGGGAGATAAAGCCAAAAAACCCACTGGTTGAATGGTATTACTGGAAGGACAAACACACAGTTTCGGATGTCACAGAGCATAGTTTGTTTAAGATGGCGCAGGGGATGCTGTCCCCCGTGGAAAATGATAATTACCGGTTGGAAGAGATCGAAGAATTAAATAATGCATGGGCCGTTTATGATAAAAAACTGAACACATTTTTTGCGTTTGACCCGGCAATTACGACATTGCAAAAAGATGAGAAGCGAAACCGTGTGCTGGTGGTCTGTGAAGACAAGGAACGCGGGCTGATTGATGTTATTGAAGCGGGAGCTCTGCTGCTTGAGTGTCTGCGTGCATTTACAGGGATAGAAGAACTTTGCTTTCTTCCGGTCAACCCGGACTACTATATATGGACAGGAATGGTGACAGGGATTGACGGATTGAAGATGCGCAGTAATGGATATGCCGGTACCTGGCTGCTTCTGCAGAGTGAAAGCCAGGTGAAGAAATTGCGGATGCTTGCAACAATTTACAGTATGGATTACCCGGATCTGGTAGATTCGGTTGAACTGGCACGCAGACTGGCAAAGGAGGAAGCCGCAGGGCAGTGCATCCGAAGCAGGCATGGGATCGTGCTGTTTACGGAAGAGGGACTTGTGTATATGGATGGAACAAATCCGGACAATGACTGGGAACTGAAGTATCCAATTTATGAGAATGACTGTTATTATGAGATGTTGAGATTTGCTTACCGGAAACAGGTATCCGGGGAACTGGAAAATTACTGTGCATGGAAAGCCTGGCTGAACAGGAATTTTACTTGACATCTGAAAGAATCATTACTATACTTAAAACCAAAGGTGAAAAACGAAGACGAAGACAGTAACTGTGATAGGAAAGTCAAAGAGAGTTGGAACAGGTGAGAGCCAATACGAGTAATATGACAGTGAAAATCACTTCCGAGTTGCGGATCGAAATCCCAGGAGAGTAGAGTTCGACGTATTTCCAGCGTTATGGGAACGAAGTATGCAAATCCTTTTTGAATACGGGATTTAAGTACATGGTAATCAGGTGGTATAACGTGACCCCGCGTCCTAATTACTGGACGTGGGGATTTTTTATTTCAGAATCATAAATGCAGGAGGAAAATATGTACAACAAAGTAGATACCAATATGAACTTTGTCGATCGCGAAAAAGAAACGGAAAAATTCTGGCGCGAAAATGATATCTTCAAAAAATCCATGGAGAACCGTAAGGAAGGCGAGACTTACACATTTTATGACGGACCGCCTACGGCAAACGGAAAACCACATATCGGACATGTAGAGACACGTACCATCAAGGATATGATTCCGAGATTCCAGACCATGAAAGGAAAGTACGTTCCACGGAAAGCCGGATGGGATACCCACGGTCTTCCGGTAGAAATCGAAGTGGAGAAACTTCTTGGACTGGATGGAAAGGATCAGATCGAAGCATATGGTCTTGAGCCATTCATCAAAAAGTGTAAAGAATCCGTCTGGAAATACAAGGGTATGTGGGAAGATTTCTCAAATACGGTAGGTTTCTGGGCAGATATGGACAATCCATATGTCACTTATGATGACAATTTCATTGAGTCTGAGTGGTGGGCGTTAAAGGAGATCTGGAACAAAGGTCTTCTCTACAAGGGATTTAAGATTGTGCCGTATTGTCCGCGTTGTGGAACTCCGCTTTCTGCACAGGAGGTGGCACAGGGCTATAAACTGGTAAAAGAAAAATCCGCAGTTGTTCGTTTTAAGGTTGTGGATGAAGATGCTTATTTCCTGGCATGGACGACAACTCCGTGGACACTGCCAAGTAACGTGGCACTTTGTGTAAACCCGAATGATACCTATATCAAGGTAAAAGCAGTAGATGGTTATACGTATTATCTGGCAGAGGCACTGGCAGACAAGGTGCTTTCTCCACTTCTTTCCAAAGAGGATAAAGAGGCAGGAAAGAAAGCCTACGAAGTGCTTGAAACCTACAAGGGACAGGATCTTGAACGTAAAGAATATGAGCCTCTTTATGCCTGTGCAAAGGAACTGGCAGATAAGCAGGGCAAGAAAGGCTTCTTTGTGACCTGCGATACTTATGTCACGATGTCCGATGGTACTGGAATCGTTCATATCGCACCTGCATTTGGTGAGGATGATGCCAATGTCGGAAGAAACTACGACCTTCCGTTTGTACAGTTCGTAAATGGAAAAGGAGAACTGACTGAGGAGACACCGTTTGCCGGTATGTGGGTAAAGGATGCCGATCCGGAAGTATTAAAGGATTTAAGTGCCAGAAAGCAGCTGTTTGATGCTCCGAAGTTTGAACATGAGTATCCACACTGCTGGAGATGTGACAAGCCTCTGATTTATTATGCAAGAGAGTCCTGGTACATCAAAGAGACTGCAGTAAAGGATGATCTGATCCGCAATAACAACACTGTTAACTGGATTCCGGAATCCATCGGTTCCGGACGTTTCGGAAACTGGCTGGAAAACATTCAGGACTGGGCAATTTCCCGTAACCGTTACTGGGGTACTCCACTTAACATCTGGGAGTGTGCGTGCGGACACAGAGAATGTATCGGAAGCCGCGCTGAATTAGCAGAAAAAGCCGGTGATCCAAAGGCAGCAGAGGTAGAACTTCACAGACCATATATTGATGCGGTGACGATCAAGTGTCCGGAGTGTGGCAAGGATATGCACCGTGTACCGGAAGTATTGGATTGCTGGTTTGATTCCGGAGCTATGCCGTTTGCACAGCATCACTATCCATTTGAAAATAAAGAAGTATTTGAGCAGCAGTTCCCGGCCAAATTTATCTCAGAGGCAGTTGATCAGACCAGAGGATGGTTCCATTCTCTTATGGCAGAATCGACACTGCTTTTCAACAAAGCACCTTATGAGAACGTCATCGTGCTCGGACATGTACAGGATGAAAACGGACAGAAGATGTCCAAGTCCAAGGGAAATGCCGTAGATCCGTTTGATGCCCTGCAGACATACGGCGCAGACGCTATCCGCTGGTATTTCTATACGGCATCCGCACCATGGATTCCAAAGAGATTCTCCGGCAAGCTTGTGCTTGAGGGCCAGCGTAAGTTTATGGGAACGCTCTGGAATACCTATGCGTTCTTCGTACTTTATGCAAATATTGACCAGTTTGACGCTACAAAATACAAGCTGGAGTATGACAAATTATCGGTTATGGATAAGTGGCTGCTTTCTAAGCTCAATTCTGCAGTAGCTGGTGTGGATGAAAGTCTTTCTAATTATAAGATTCCGGAAGCTGCAAAATATCTGCAGGAGTTTGTCGATGATATGAGTAACTGGTATGTCCGCCGCTCCCGTGAGCGTTTCTGGGCAAAAGGCATGGAGCAGGATAAGATCAATGCTTATATGACATTGTATACCGCACTTGTTACAATCAGCAAAGCGGCAGCACCGATGATTCCATTTATGACAGAAGATATTTATCGCAATCTGGTATGCTCCATCGATCCGTCAGCACCGGAAAGTATTCATCTGTGTGACTTCCCGGTTGTGGATGAAAAGCTGATCGACAAAGATCTCGAAACCGCAATGGATGAGGTATTAAAGATCGTTGTTATGGGACGTGCGTGCCGTAACAGTGCCAATATCAAGAACCGTCAGCCGATCGGACAGATGTATATCAAGGCACCGGAAGCACTGGGTGATTTTTATAAAGAGATTATTGCCGATGAGTTGAATGTCAAAAATGTGGCATTTACCGATGATGTTTCTTCTTATACAGATTATCAGTTCAAGCCGCAGCTTCGTACGGTTGGTCCGAAATATGGTAAGTATTTAAAACAGATTCAGGCTGCCCTGTCAGAACTTGACGGAAATGCTGCAATGAAAGAATTAAAAGAGAACGGATGTCTGAAACTTGACAGTGTAAGTTCCGAGGTTGTATTATTGGAGGAGGATCTTCTGATTACCATGACACAGGCCGAAGGCTTTGTGACCGAGGGGGATAACAATGTGACAGTTGTTATGGATACAAGACTGACACCGGAATTGATCGAAGAAGGTTTTGTACGTGAACTGATCAGTAAGATTCAGACCATGCGTAAAGAGGCTGGTTTTGAAGTTATGGATCATATTGCTGTTTCCTATACAGCAGACGAGAAGGTAACTGGTATTTTCAATAAATACGGAGAAAAGATCCAGACAGAGGTACTTGCAAATGCTATCACTGCAGGCACACTTGCCGGATATCAGAAAGAATGGAGCATTAACGGTGAGAAGGTTACGCTGGCAGTGGAAAAACAATAGTGTCACGCAAACCAAGCACAGAGGAGGACTTTTGATGCGAGACAAAGTGTTTAGTAAAAAGGAGTTTATTGCTTCCGTGACAGAAAATGTCAAGACGATGTATCGTAAGACATTGAAAGAAGCGACACAGCAGGAGATTTATCAGGCTGTTTCACTGGCTGTCAAGGATGTTGTCATGGATGAATGGATGGCAACACAGCAGGTCATTGAAAAAGATGACCCTAAGATATTGTATTATATGTCCATGGAGTTTCTGATGGGCAGGGCACTGGGGAATAATCTGATTAATCTGGGGGCTTATGGGGAAGTAAAAGAAGCACTTGAAGAGATTGGACTGGATTTGAGTGTCATTGAAGACCAGGAGCCGGATCCGGCTCTTGGAAATGGTGGACTTGGCCGGCTGGCAGCATGTTTTATGGATTCTCTTGCTACCTTGGGCTATGCCGCATATGGATGTGGAATTCGTTATCGTTATGGTATGTTTAAGCAGCAGATCATCGATGGATTCCAGGTAGAAGTACCGGACAACTGGCTGAAGGATGGATATCCATTCGAGCTGCGCAGACCGGAATACTGCTACGAGATCAAGTTTGGTGGTCATGTGGAAGAAACCGCAGGGGAGGACGGAAATCTGCACTTTGAGCAGGTAGGGTATCAGTCTGTTCTTGCAATTCCTTATGATATGCCGATCGTTGGCTACGGCAACCATGTGGTAGATTCCCTGATGATCTGGGATGCACAGCCGAAGGAAGAGTTTTCACTGGATTCCTTTGACCGTGGAGATTACGATCAGGCAGTGGAGCAGGAAAATCTTGCCCGCAACCTGGTAGAGGTGCTGTATCCGAACGACAATCACGTAAAAGGAAAGGAACTGCGCTTAAAACAGCAGTATTTCTTTGTTTCCGCAAGTATCCAGCGTGCGCTGGAGCGTTTTAAGAAACATCACAATGATCTGCATGATCTGCCAAAGAAGGTAACGTTCCAGATGAATGATACCCATCCGACGGTTGCTGTTGCAGAACTGATGCGAATCCTTCTGGATGAGGAAGGCATGTCATGGGATGAGGCATGGGAGATCACAACACACTGTGTAGCTTATACCAACCATACCATCATGGCAGAGGCACTTGAAAAGTGGCCGATCGACATCTTCCAGAGACTGCTTCCGCGTGTATATCAGATCGTGGATGAGATCAACCGCCGTTTTGTAGAAGAGATCCGTGCAAAATATCCGGATAATGAGGAGAAGGTGCGCAAGATGGCAATTCTCTACGACGGACAGGTGAAGATGGCAAATCTTGCAATTGTTGCCGGATATTCTGTCAACGGTGTGGCAAGACTGCATACAGAGATTCTTGAGAAGCAGGAACTTCGTGATTTCTATGAACTGTTTCCGGAGAAATTTAACAATAAAACCAACGGTATCACACAGAGACGTTTCCTTGCACATGGAAATCCACTGCTTGCAGACTGGGTAACAAAGCATGTCGGAAAAGACTGGATCACAAGTCTTGCGAAGGTCGAGGATCTGACAAAATATGCAACCGATCCGAAAGCACAGCAGGAATTTCTGGAGATCAAAAAGCAGAATAAGATCCGTCTGGCAAAATATATCAAGGAGCACAATGGTATCGAAGTCGATCCGAATTCTATCTTTGATGTACAGGTTAAGAGACTGCATGAGTATAAGAGACAGCTTATGAATATCCTGCATGTGATGTATCTGTACAACCAGATCAAGGCAAATCCGGGCATGGATTTCTATCCGAGAACTTTTATCTTCGGAGCAAAGGCTGCAGCCGGATATCGTACGGCAAAGAAGACCATCAAGCTGATTAACACTGTTGCGGATGTAATCAATAATGATCCATCCATCAACGGAAAGATCAAGGTTGTGTTCATTGAGGATTACCGCGTATCCATTGCAGAGTGGATTTTTGCGGCAGCAGATGTCAGCGAACAGATTTCCACAGCAAGTAAAGAGGCATCCGGAACCGGAAATATGAAGTTTATGTTAAACGGTGCGATCACATTGGGAACCATGGATGGCGCAAATGTTGAGATGTACGAGGAAGTTGGCGCAGACAATATCTTTATCTTTGGTATGAGCGCAGACGAAGTCATTGCACATGAGCAGCATCATGATTACAATCCATATGATATTTACAATAATGATGAGGATATCAAGAAGGTTGTCAACCAGCTGGTAGATGGAACGTATTCTCATAATGACCGTGAGTTGTTCCGCGAGCTGTACAACTCACTGCTCAATCCACAGCAGGGACAGGTAGCAGACCGCTACTTTATCCTTGCAGATTTCCGTGCATATGCAAATGCACAGAAGAAGATCGGTGTTTATTACACCAACAAGAGTGCGTGGGCAAAGTCTGCAATTTTAAATATTGCGCACAGTGGTAAATTCTCTTCTGACAGAACCATTCAGGAATATGTCGATGATATCTGGAAACTGGATAAGATTGAAGTGAATACGGAAGGCTGTTAATCGCTTGGATGGCAGTAAAAAAGGCGGGAACCTGGTTGCGGTTTCCGCCTTTTTCGCGTAGAAATACTGGTCAAAAATTTCCTTTGTGGTAACATTTTCAGGATCAGTTTGACGTAGATAAAAGAAATGGTAAAATAAAAATGGAGGAGAATATCGATGAAAATTGCAATATGTGATGATGAAAAACATTACTGCAAACAGATACAGGAATGTGTGGAAATATATTTGGACAAGCATCATATATACGGGAAAACAGAAATTTTTATGGATGGAAATGCTTTGTTAGAAAAAGGTATGCTGGCGGAATTTGATGCTTTGTTTCTAGATGTGGAATTTGGTGGAAAAGCGCAGGGAATGAAAATTGCAAGAGAGGTGCATCAGAGAAATGCAATGCTTCCGATTGTATTTGTGTCGGCATTTATTAAATATTCCGTAGAAGGATATCGCGTAAATGCGCTACGTTATCTTTTGAAAAATGCAAAAGATTTGCAGAAAGAAATAGAAGAAAGCATGGATACCGTTCTTTCCGTGTATACGCAGAGACAAAAGAAAAAAACATTTCGTTTTCGGGGGGAGACCGTAACGCTTTTACTGGATCAGATTATGTATATTGAAAGCAAAGCTCATCAGCTGTTTTTTTATTTGTGCGATGATACCTGTCGATGTATGGGAAAACGGACACTTGATGAAATGCAGAGAGAACTGACGGAGGATGAAGGAAGATTTTTGCGTATCCATAAAAGTTTTTTGGTGAATATGAACGACATCAGCACGCTCAAACGTTATCAGGTTCAGTTATTTTCGGGAAAACAGCTGCCGATTCCGCGAGAGCGTTATGCGGTGGTGGAAATGCAGTATGAGGAGTGGAAAAACAGAAATGATTGATTTTGTGGAAAATCTGTTTTTTATTTTAATTGAGACGATATGTTGCTGTCTGTATTTTCAAACGTTTTCAAAATTTCGGTTTACAAAGAAAATACAAATCTTGCAATTTATTGGGCTGACAGGGTGTATGACGGCGGTAATCTATCTTTTTGCAACAATTCCTTTTTGGAAAATGCCAACAGTCTGGTTTTTATTTGCGGTATCGATGTATGGAATGTTTCAAATGAAATTTTTCGAAGCATTGGGAATGGGAGCCTTGTACTATGCCCTTCTTCTGGTTGTGGATGTATTGGCATATGCCTGTAATGACATTTTGCAATTTCGTATGGGAGGGGAAACAAAAGTGTATGGGTGGAAAGCATGGCTGATTGCATTGCTTGGGAAAATGTTCTTATTTATAATTATTCTTTTTGTAAGACGAATATTCGGAAAATCGGCAGTAGAAACACTCTCGAAGAGAGAATGGATAAAGTTTCTGGTATTTCCGATATTCACCATTTTTATGATCACATGGATGCTGGTGGTCGTTCAGAGTTCACAGGCGGGACCTGGAAAAATCCCTATAGTGTTGGCATTTTCACTGGTAGGACTCAATGTTTTTATTTATGGATTGCTCTATGATATCCTTCAGAAAGAAGTCAGGACAAGAGAATATATGGTGTCCATGGCGAAAGCAGAGGGAAAAATACAATTATATCAAAAGCAGACGGCTTTTATACATGATTACCAGAATCAGATGCAGTGTGTCAGAACATTGCTGATGAAAAAAATTACAAGGAGGCAGAGCAGTATTTGGAGCAGATGTGTAATGTGGGTGCGGATGTATGGAATGTTATTGATACGAATCATATGATTGTAAATGCGGTTCTCAACGCAAAATATCAGGAAGCACAGGAAAGTGGAATTGGAGTTACGATAAAGATTAATGATTTATCTGGCTGGAGGATGGCTTACAATGATGTGACGATATTGCTTGCAAATTTGCTTGATAATGCAATTGAAGCCTGCAAATTATGCGAAGACAAAAAGCATATCTGGTTTAAATGTGTTCAGGAATCGGGAAAAATTATTTTATCCGTAAAAAATACATATTGCGAAATGAATAGGAAAAAGAAAGAGGGACTACACGGAATAGGATTAAAAAATGTAGAACATGTGATCACATCTTATGGTGGAAATTACAGTATAAAAAAAATACAGGGAAAATTTATTGTGACTATTTTATTCTGGATGGAAGAATAGAGATTCAAGCAGCTGAAAAGAGAACTTTTACAGATATTATGTAAGGGTTCTCTTTTTTGTTGTGATAAATGGTCGAATTTTGTACCAGTAATGCTGTTTTTTGTTCATAGGCTTGCTTGGAGAAAATTATTCTTATAATGTAAAAATGGAGGTAGAATATAAAGTTTAAATAATAGTTTAGAAAGGAAGTGAAAAATAAAATGTTGAAGCTGTCAGAAAAAACATTAAAAGTGCTTTGGAAAATTGCTACAAGAGAAGTGGATAAGCAGAAATTATCATGGCCGCCACTTTGTGCGGGAATTTATCATCAACCTAAAAGACCAAAGAAAAAATAAAAAGATAAGGAGTAAAGTTTATGAAAATAAAATGGAAACGAGCAGTGAGCATTATACTTGTAATGACACTTATGGTAACTTTCGCCCAATGGAAGGTTTACGCGGATGAAGAAAAAGAAACGACAGAGATAGTTGAAAATAATTTGGAAGTTGTATATCAGGAGAAAGAATATAAGATAATCATTAGTTTGAAAGAACATTGGGATAGTGGATATAATGCTAATGTAAAAATTGAAAATATAGGTGAGGAAACAATTGAAAACTGGTATTTGCAGTGGGTGTATGAAGAAGATATTACAAATATCTGGAATGCTGAAGTGAAGTCACATCAAGATGCAAACTATATAATTAAAAATGTTACATGGAATCAGGATATTGAATCAGGAAAATCAATTGAATTTGGTTTTAGTGGAAATAAAAGTTTTACAGGCTTTCCAAAAGAATGTAAACTGGTTGGCGATAGCTCGGAAGTGAAAAAAGATGATTATACAATTCAATATCAGTTGGATAGTGATTGGGGAGATGGCTTTACAGGGAGAGTTTTAATTACAAACAATACAGAGCAGACACTAGAAGATTGGGTATTGGAAATGGATTTTGCGCGTCAAATTACAAATATTTGGGATGGGAAAATCAAATTACATGAAGAAAATCATTATATAATTCAAAATGCTGGATATAATAGTAATATAATGGCGGGGCAAACTATTTCATTTGGATTTAATGGAATAAATGGAAAAAAGGAAATGGAGCCGGAAGCATATCATTTGTATTCATATAATGATGAAGCTGAACAATATAAGACGATTCATTTTGAACTTAATATTGATCCGGATGGAGTTACGAATATACCAGAGGATCAAATTGTGGAAACAGGTAAATATATGCAGGAACCAGAACAAAATCCACAAAAAGATGGATATGTTTTTTTGGGATGGAGTACAGATGTAAATGGAGATGAATATTTTATTCCGGATGAAACACCTATTGTAAAAGATTTAGTGCTTTATGCAGATTGGTTTAATTATATAGATGAAACAGATACAGATAAAGATGGTTTAAGTGATGAGTTAGAGAGAATATTAGAAACAGATCCATTGAAAGAAGATACAGATGGAGATGGAATAAATGATAGAATAGAAATTGATCAGTTGCGAACAGATCCGACAATGTCGGATAGTGATCAAAATGGCATAGAAGATGGGGAAGAGGATAGTGATGAAGATGGTTTAAAAAATAAAGAGGAATTGGAGATTGGAACAGATCCGATGAATGAGGATACCGATGGGGATGGATTGAATGATTTTGAAGAAATAAATACATATGGGACAGATCCAGTGAATGAGGACTCTGATGGGGATGAAGTTTCAGATAAAAAAGAAATTGAAATAGGGACAGATCCACTGAAAAAAGAAGAAAGTTTTCATGTTACAGAACAAGCGGAAGGTGATGGAAAAGTGCAGGCATCTGTTACGATTGATTTAAATGGTGAACAGGTTGAAACACTTACGGTAAAACCAACCGGAACTGAATTCCTTTTTCCAAAAGAAATGCCTGGATACATTGGAAATGCATATGAATTTTCTGTAGATGGAACGTTTGATTCTGCAAAGTTGTCTTTTACATTTGACGAGGAATTATTAAAAGATAAGGATTTTGACCCGATAATTTATTATTATAACGAAAACATAGGAATGGAGGAAATGCCAACATCCATTCATGGAAATACGGCGACAACCGAAACAACACATTTTTCAAAATATATTTTATTAAACAGGAAAGAGTATGAAAAAGCTGACTTGAAAAAGTAAATTCCAGTGCAAGAGTAAATTCCATCGGCTTTTAAAT
>ENA-UAON01000155-UAON01000155.1-human-gut-metagenome-genome-assembly--contig:-NODE-155-length-38495-cov-7.962773_pt1 | contig 38495 bp, 40 predicted proteins | sample MGYA00243469_ERZ654557 | MGnify/ENA primary metagenome ERZ654557 (study PRJEB26926, sample SAMN06164571) | human gut metagenome | biome: ENVO:00009003; feature: ENVO:2100002; material: ENVO:00002003...
TCGTGGGCTCGGAGATGTGTATAAGAGACAGCTACAAAGATATATTTATTTCCGGATATATACAACTTCTACGCCTTTTATTTCCGTATATGGATTTTTAGAGACTATATTAAAGCTTCTTTCTTTTATCTTTTTTGTTTTCCATAAGAAGCCTAAAAAACGCTTATATATAATAGTCTCGTACAATATTAAACTATCCCTTATTTGAATGTCTCCTATTAAGGTATCGTTATATACGCACGCCTCTATATTAGTCCATGAATCACAAAAAGATACACAAGGTATCAAACGATAGGCAGTATCGCCTGGAATATATATAAGACTATCTTTTATTTGTGATCTAATCTTTATAATAGTTTCGGTCTGAATCTTACTAAAATTTTGTAGTTCCTCATTTTTCCGCTTTAGTTTGTTTATTAAGTCTGCATCTTCCTTCATGAACCTTTCGTAATCCTGAATGGAAAGCTCCAACACCCCAACACATGCGGCATTCAAACTATCTAAAGTCTGATAATACTTCACATCGTTCAATAATACCGCGTTATTACGTTTATAAGTGTCTCTATCGTGTTTTAGTTGGCTTACCCTTACATTAAGGAAATAAGCCACTAAAACAACAACTAAGACACCTAATATTATTATGATTTTCTTCATTTATGTATTTAATACTTGTATTACTTCGTCCATATTCTCACTAACTATTAGGTTAATTGAAATACTATCACCTCTCAAACTATTAAAATCTAAATGATACCTTGTATTTCCTTGATAGATTTCAGAACTATAAGAAGCCATCATAACACTATAGTTACCGTTTTGGGACGCGCAAATTACTAATATATGCTCACGCAACATTAATTTACCCATTTCTTCAAATTTACTTGCATATACTTCATTTATTTCTTCTTTCGGAGTTGTATTATTTATATCCTCTAATAGCAGCCCATGCCAATTACTACCGTTTATATCAAAATAGGGAAATATAGATTCATTTAATACATATCCCTGACTTGCCGCTAATACTTTTTGGGCATCTAATGAATCTAAGCTATTTATAATATCATCCTTTGTTAAATAGTTACCCCCCCCTGAATCAATATCTTTTACAAGTATTTGAAACGTATCACCGCTTAATGTAATTTGAAGGGCTTTTTTATCTCCGGCGTGATTATATTCAATATAAAACATATCGTCTTCTATTGAAAATGCGGTCGCCTTTATAATCAAGTTTTCGCCCTGAATGAATACGTTTACGGCTAAATGATTCTCTATAATATACTTCATCATATCGCCCGAAAATCCGGTTATTTCCGTAAATTCGTCAATATCCAACGTCTTGCCGGTTTGGTCTAATATGAAATCCTGCAATATCAAAGGATAAGAGTGTAAAACCATATCATTTAGGATAGGAGCCAAATGTATAGCTCCCTCATTCCCCATTTTATAAACGTCTACTTCTATTCTTTTAAATAACTCTTCCATAACAAACACTTTTAATAGTTTCAAAAATCACTTTACTAACTCTATTCCGTCCGTCTTCCGACTGAATAAAAGCACAATCTTTGCGGGTATCCATGAAGAAATTTTCCACTAACACCGCTGAGCATTTGGTGTGTTTTAATATATAAAATTGGCTTTCCTTGTCGGGGTCTCCGTCGCTTGTATCTTTGCGTATTTTCCAACCGTCCGGAGCAAATTCTTTTTCAGCCTCTTTATATAGTTCCGTTGCTATCAAATCGGCTTTTGTTTGGCCGACGGACGTATAAGCCTCCCAACCAGTGCCGCCGCCTGCGTTCGCGTGTACGCTTATAAGAAAGCATTTACCGGCGGTCTCTGAATATATCGCGTTTGCACGCTTACAACGTTCCGACAAAGATACATCTTTTGTCTCCGGTACTAATATTCTATACTGAATGCCTTCTGCCTCTAACATCGAACTAACACGCTTGACTATATCACGGTTGAACTCCCATTCAAACAACTGCGTACCATCGTCCCAAACTGGCGAACGCTTACCGGCTGTTTCGATACCGTGTCCATTGTCTAATATCGGTATAAAATTCTGTTTCATCCCTTGACCTCCTTTTTATTTTCCATTTCTTCTTTGCATCTCTCTATAATAGGCTTCCAGTACGAAGGCATAATGCGCGTAAATTCTAACCGGACTACATGATATATTATCCTTAATCCTATGTTTTGCGGATATGCTTTTACGTAGTTCTTCAAGCCGTTGCACAAATATACATATAATAAAACATACGTAAGCGATTTCATAGCCATTAATGCACCTTTCAAGTCGCCACATTGAGAAATGGCAATATAAACAGCATATAACAAAACAATATACAGCAATAATTCGGCCAAAGAGTTTTTAAATTTTCTCATGGAGAAATTATTGCACCTTACTATACTAACACCGTCCGCACGCATGCCTGCAATGACATTAAAAGCAAACATCACAACCAAAGCGATAAAAAATCCCTTTGTCGGTGTGAAATAAGCAAGTATCGGACTAAATGCCGATACTACTATAAACCTAAAATATTCCCAATCTATTTTCATAGTTCGCTAAAAATTATATCAAATGTATTTTCTCCTTTCCCATAAATATAAAGTAAAGTACCTGATTCATAATCGTCTTGGTAGAAATTTTTTTTAAAAAGTCTTTCAAAACAAAGTCCCCAATTTGATGTGCTTTCGTATGTACATCCGATTAAATTCATCGGATACAAATTTGAATCTTTATCTTGAATTACATTTTTTTTACCGTCTCTAAAATCCATAACATCTTGAATAGTTATCCCTGCTGCTACTATTTCATCTAACGTCATTGTACTTCCTGACTTACTAATGAATGCTTGCAAATCAATTTTTAACAATGGATTATAAGCATTTTGTATAGGCGCGTCGGTTGTTATGGTCATTATCGTAAACTTGCTATTAGTAATGACCAATTTAATATACCGTCTTACTACCAAATAAGTTTCCGGATTGGTGTACATAGTGGAGAAAACCAATTCCCCGTTATCATTATTCCCTCCTTGGAAATTACCTACCGTTTTCAGATTCCATACGATTAAATCTTTCCGGTCGTTGTTTGATAGCACGCTTACAAATATCTTCCTATTATCTCTTATAGGTCCTTGTATTACGTCTATATAGGAGCCGCCTATCATAGACTCTATTTGTGAAGGCGTGATTATCGTTTTTGTTCCGAACTCATCAGATTGAGTAAGTAGGCTATTCAGTACATATATCTTTTTTGCTAAATTGTCAACCGATGCTGCTATCTCTTTCATTTGGTCTAAGAATATAGTAGTAACCGACCAATTAGAGTAATTTATACGTCCACCTACATTTGTTCGTGTAGCCTTTAAAGATATTACCTTTCGCCCTGTGGCCATTCCGGTAAACTCCAGTACTTGTTGTTGTTGTAAGTTTGTTCTTGCCAATGTCATAGGTACAAGTTCGCTACTACGATTGAAATAGAAGAAACTTGTAATAGCATCATTATATAGATTTAATGTTATAATCCTGTCTAAAATAACTTTATCACTATCCGAAAGTGCGCCATTGGCAGGGATAGCTTGCATATACATTCTAAGTTCTAAAGCTCTTGAAGCCCATGACCAGGAACCCTCCGATTCAGTTCTAATTACTGATGCGTTAATAAATGAGCATGATGTCTCGCCTACTTCCTCTTGATATTCAAAATATTGTACTTTAGTCTCGCCGGCCTCTGTGTACTGTGTTATACGCAACATGCGAGCTACCTGCGTATTTTGCACACGGTACGTGCCTACATAGATATGTAGACCGTCATCTATATTATTAAATATATCAAATTGGGCGTTTTTATTGAAATCGAAAGTTTCATCTAATTGCTCTATTTCTACGCCTCCGCTATCCTTTAGGATATCCTGAATACTTTTAGCATTTGTAATATTTGTACCGCCATCGTACCCTCCGGCATCAACGAAATAGACTTTTCCGTTAGTTCCGTCTATAATCATAGCCGATTTACGCTTGTCATTGCTTGAACCGATACCAAAATTAAACAGACCATTTGGAACCACGGCGTTATACAGACCGGCAACATGTCCACCTGTTTCTTCCGTTATTGTCCCTTGTCCTTCGGCGTGAGATGCTATTCCCTCGGCTAAAGACATATAGCCTTCTGCGTGCGACCATTTGCCGGACGCGTGTGTTTCATCCCCTTCGGCGTGTGACGCATCACCATCAGCCACAGTAATACGCCCTTCTGCATGCGAATTATTCTTGTTTGCTTTGGTTTGGAATCCTTCCGCATGAGAATTTACACCTACCGCCTCCGTTTCTTGGCCTTCCGCATGAGAATTTACACCCCTTGCGTTATTTAATTGTCCTTCCGCGTGGGAATTATCACCAAAGGCCCCCGAATTATTCCCTTCTGCGTGAGCGTTTGCGCCTTCTGTATTTGTTTCAATACCTTCGACATGCGAATTTTTCCCAGTCGCTGTGGTATTTTCGCCCTCGGCATGGCTATTATCACCCTCGGCTAATGTATCCGTTCCTTCTGTATGACTATTTTGCCCGCTTGCCGTTGTTGTATTCCCTTCTGCGTGGCTATTATTACCACTTGATACAGTAGAACTTCCTTCCGCATGACTTGTTGTTCCTTTTGCTTGTGTGGTATTCCCCTCCGCATGGCTGTAATTTCCCTCTGCTTTCGTTCTTGCGCCTTCCGCATGGCTGTTATCCCCTCTGGCGGTCGTACTAAGGCCTTCCGCGTGGGAATTATCGCCGGTCGCGGCATTATTAACATAATCATTAAACACTTCACCGCTTCCTTTAGAAACGCCTATAAAAATAGGTGTAAAATTCCATGCTGCACCGTTTGTACTTGTTAATATACCAAGTTGATTAACAGTAATAGCAGTATTTCCCGATTTTTTAAAATTCGTATAAGTACCTACTTCTACAGTTATATAGAAAGAATTTCCTTCTACTACAACGGGAACCGTACTTTTTGTAGCAATACCTAAGAATTGATACTCTGGACCCAATGTGTCCACCATTGATAATAAAACCGTCTGAAGTACATTTCCGGTTATCTCATAATTGCCGTTTTCCTTGATAACAGCTTTTATACTCTCTTTGATTTGGTCGTATGCCATAACTTTTAATTTTAGAGGTTATTAAATTCGTTTTCGTTTGGTTTAATATTAAAGTCGTTATTAAAGTCGTTATTAAAGTCGCCACGAAAGACGCCCCCTAATTTCTTAACAACTGTATTAGTTTGGAACTCAATTTCTACGGAGGCTAAATCGCCTTGCGTTTCCCATTTTGGCGTAAATAGGAACGTATCGCATTTATATAAACGTCCGAAACTATCCCTTATACTAATATGGTTACTTAACCGGATTAAACGCATAACATCGCAAAGGTATTCCGGCGCAAGGATATTAAACCGATATACTTTTTCCGAAAGTTGTTTAATCGGGAAGAAATAACCGTCCCTTTCTTCGCCTTCTTCCTCGAATGTATAATCCGGCTTTCCTATTTCAGTACAGAAATAAACGCGGTTCCTGAACGTCGGGTTTCTATATACAATTATCCCAGCGTCACAATATAGCGTATCATCATCGTACCACTCTATTGATAGATAATTTTCAGAATCATTTATTATCGTAAATATGTCCGAATACCATGTATTAACGCCATCATTTAAAACGGCATAATACATTCCTATCGGTATTTTTTCCTGCAAGGGGAAATAAGCCGGATACACAATAACCTCCATTTTATCGGTATTTTCCGGCTTTGCTAATTGTAAGCCAGTTAGAACCATTTGTTCCGTTATATCCAAAACGAAAACCCCGTCTTTAGTATATAACTTAACGTTAGGGTTAAATACCTCGTTTGGCTTCCTCAATATCTGAAAGGGCAAAAGACTATGCGCAGGAGTAAATAACGGGTATATATTCCCGTAAGCATAACTTTTCCGGCTGTTTTGTTCGTCTATATTGTCGTACCACGGCAATACACTCAAATTATTATTTTCGTTCATATCTCCTCCGTATTAAATTTTAATTCGGCTTCCGCTGACCTACTCGACAAATTTACAGATAATTTGCTAATCTGACCATTCCCGACAAATGTTTTTATAATTCCGTTCGGGTTTATATCATCTTGCCCAATAGGAAATACTACTGTTTGTTTTTTCTTTCGTTCTATTCCCTTAACCGTGATTTCTTTTTCGTTGATTCTCGCCCGACGCGCTGGTAAATCATATACCCAGTATGTAGGCTGTAAATACACAAAAGCAAGAAAGCCGTTTTGAAGCTCTGAAATCACATTATCAAACATTAAACTAACAAACGGTACTTTATATTGCCCGTCTACTAAGTTAGCCGCAAATATTGCGAAGCCGTCTTGGCTTATATTATCAGGATTGCAAAGCATATAATCTATATCGGAAGTAAAATTAGACACCGTTATATCTTCTTTCTTATCCGCTTCTACATACTTACTTAATATCTCTATCGGATACCCGTTAAAAACTTTAGTGCAGTCATCCATCCAAGAAAATTCATACCGTGAAGACATTTCCGGCTTATCAAACTTATACGAAGATTGGCCGAACGCAATCGGTTTATAATTCCGCTTGTTGGCGATTTGCGTTAAATCTAAAACCGTCTCCGGCGATAAAACGTAACTACCACCGTTTTTAAAGTATAAAATATGCTCTATTCTTAATTTATCGTCCTCTATAAACCAATACAATTTATACGTATTTGCTAACATAGACATAATTTGCTGAAACGTAGTAGGTGCCTTTTGTGCCGGTGTATTATATATCCCGTTTATTATGTTAGATTTCGGCGTTATTAATAACGTCTGATTCGAGGTTCCTGTTATCGGGTTTGTCGCACCGTATAAAAATTCACTGTATTCACTCGTAGGCAAATGAGTAACGCCCGGCGCAATCTGACCCAACAAAACGGATATAACACTCCATAGTGGGAAATTGTCGGGCACTATATATTCTTTACGTCCGGACTTCTCGAAAATACTATCCCATACCGAAGAACTAAACCAAACGGATGTATTTAGCCATTTACTTTGCCCTAAAGGGTACATTTTCGCTAATGTAATAAGCACTGGAGGCGCGAAATATTGCCCCCATCCCGTTTTACCGTATTCCGTTGGCGTGTCTGAATAACGATTTGAGATATAAGCTATATCTACATCATACCCGATTGCATGAGTATAATTTTTATTATTCCCTACAAAATCATCCGTAGGAATCGGCTGCGTTGTATTGCCTGATATTGTTTCTACATCGCATATCAAACGGGCATATATACTATAAGAATACATATAGCCCTTTAATGTGCCTACCATCCCACTACCTTCTTCTGGCGTAAGCGTAAATTCTAAGGTATCTAATATTGGCGTACTGCCGTGTATGTCTTTCTCAAAATAATATAGCCTCATATTATCCGTGGTCCGGACTAATGCTATTGCAACCCTATTAGTTAACGGTCCTATTTCGCTATATCGTATGTGCAACCGATAAGTATTCAAATAAGGGTGCGACAAATCACCTTCATAAAAAACCGGAGTCGCATCGTCAGGGTCTAATATCTGCATATTTCCGACATAATTACGGCCTAAATCTTCTAAAGCACCCCCTTCGGCGGACAAATCTATTTCCTTTAATAGCTGTGTGAAATAAAACCAATACTTATTTTTTAAATCGCTTCTATTGTCCACCGCCGTTAATACGTCCTGCTCCCACGACATCCCCGATATAAAACATGAAATCTTATCATCGCCGGGAAGGTAGACTTGAATAATCGGGCGTTTTGTGATAGTTAAGCTTTCGATTTCCGGCGTTAAGGGAATTAAATCGTATTCCTTCTCTAATCCGGCTAATATATCGTTATACTCATCGAATACATCGGGTTTAACCTCTACTGTCATATCGTCTAAACTTATGGTACAGTCGGTTTGCATGAATTTTCCCGACCAATATTTCTCCCAACTTAACCCCAAATCGTTAGATTTAATGATAGTGACATAATACACCGTAGAGAAATCACACGCCATTATAAATTTATAATCGTCAAAAGTATAAGTTAAGTTTCCGCTTAACTTTTTCCTATAAAATTGCTGCGAAGTCTCTAACTCATACTCTAAGCTTAAATCGTCTTTATATACCGGCTTTGTGTATTTGAATGATGCTTTTAAAACGGCCTTATTTCCGTTCCTTCTTTGCGATACAACTATGATTTGGCAACCGTCCGGTACATCTACCGTTAAATCGAAGTTAGCAACTGAAATGGAGGTGCCGCCCCCTTTCATAAACTTTTGTAGATGTACATCAAAAAACATTGCATATCCTTGCCGGAAACGGTTATAAGAACCTATAATGTTTATACGCATTCCGGCTGACACCGGAAAAACGTATAAATCGCTGTACATATCAGTAATCACGCTACCACTCGCGCTTATGGAGCTATCTTTAATAACATATAACGGCTCCATTTCGGTTAATTCGGGGTTATATCCGTATTCTTGATAATCTACCGAAAGCAAGAATTTATATATAGGGTTTATCATCTTAATTTCCTTGTTAAGTTCTTATATTCAATTATAATTCTCCCGTCTTTATCTAAGTATGTACGCCTTTCGCCTTGTTTCTTTATTGCGTTTACGTCCCTTTCTAATTTGCTTAAATCCGCACCGGAACTGGCACCAATAGAAATCAGGTCTGCCCCTTTGTATGCGTTTAGATACTTATGCGCAAACGTCCCGTTATTCATAGAGTTTATCACGTCCGGAATATATCGACGGAAACGGCGCGAATTTCGTTTGTTTATCACGGCAAAAAATTCGCCGCCTTCTGCCCTGCGTCGTGTACCATCCGGTTTTTGCCCTAAATCTATATCGTTTCCGGATTGATGGCTACCACCTTGCAAAAGTTCAACAGTTCCTTCGCCATACGTTTCAGTACCTGAATTTTTCGCCATTTGTGCAGCCTTTATCTTAGATGCAGCAAAGCTTCCCCACATTACAGCAATAGCCGGAATCGCGCCCCATATACCCAACTGCCGCCAAATTAATGCGGTTGCCGTCACAAGCGAACTAATTTGCTGTGCTGTGTCTATTGCTTGCTGCTGACGTTGTGCCTTTTGTTGCTCTTTCAAAGCTTTTTGTTCGTTCTTTTTGGCGTCTTCTAATTCTTTTTGTGCATAAGCTACATTTGATGCGTATCCGTTTGCCCTTGCTTGTAATTCGGCCTCTAATGCCGTTTGCGCGGATTCTACTTCCTTTTGTGCCGCTTCTACCGCCCTATTTGCTGCATCAACTTTAGCCTGCGCCAACGTATTCAACGCCTCTATGGCATAAGACACAGAAGTATTTATGGCTTCCTTTTGGTCATCATTCAGATTAAGCCCTAAAATACTATATATATCCTGCGTTTTATCTTTCTTTTTTGATTCCTCGATTTGCTGGTTTATTCGTTCTATTTGGTTTTCTATCGTTTGTACCTCAACATCAGACATTTTAACCGCTGCCTGCTGATTTAATTCTAAAATCTTATTTAGCCTGTCTTTTTCAGCTTGCAGCCGGAATTGTGTTTTCTTTTCTTCCGTTGTCTTTAGTAAATCAAACTCGCTTTGTGCAAGTGCCTGTCGTTGGTCAAAAATACGCAGTTCCGCTTGTATCTGCTTGTCGGCGTATTCCTGAATTAGAGCCGTTCTTTGTGTATCGAATCCGGCATTTATCGCGCCGGTATCTTGTCTCTGTCCGGCAGGCTTCTGTTGGTTTTGAAGTTGCGCTGTTTGGCGTTCATTTTCCAAAAGTTCTAACCTTAAAGCCTTTTCTTCCTGTGTGCCCGCTTTAATGGCTTGTAGGCGCAATTCAATACTTTGCTTTTGTAGTTGCAATTCTTGCAACTGTCGCTGCTGCTCTATCTTTAGCAAATCATTCGTTAAACGTTGCTCCAGCACCAATATAGTAGCATTTATAGTTTCCTTTTCTGATTCTGTGATACTTTTTTCGGTCTCTAATTGGTGCGTTAAATCTTCTATTTGGCGTTTATATTGGTATTCTGTTTGCTTACGCCTTTTTTCCCATTCGTCGGCCTCTAATTGTAGCTGTGCATCTTGTAGTTTTCTTGTAGCCTCTAAATTTCTTTTATAGGCCGCCTCCACTTGCTTTGCTTGCTTATTCGTATCAGTACCGCCAGTTTTAACCGAGGGCGTTTTAGTCGTTACCGCAGCCGTCGTTTTCGTTGATGTGTCCGGCGTACCCACATTAACCGGAATGGTTAACGGTGGTATCTTCTTTTGCATCCGGTTTATGCCATTATTAAGGCTTTCCTCAACATCTTTTATCTCTTTATTGATTAGGTCGCTAAAGGCTGTCCCGAACTCTGTAAAGCCTTCCTTTACCCCGTCCCAATCTAAAGAGAATGCAGATTTGAATATTTTTCCGGCGGCTTGTATCATATCTATTAAAGCCCCGAAAAGATTTCCTATCGTGTTAAATACCGTCTTAAAGACTTCCGGAAGAGCTACTACGAACGCTCTAAATAAATTGCTTTCATTGTATAGCTCAATGAAATAATTTATCAAAGAAACGACACCTTTTATCAAGGCCGTTAAGCCCTGATTAATGAACACCTTTATAGAGGTTGTAAAGCCTTCAAAGCTGCCCCCCGTAGCATCAAACAAACCTGCTAAAGCGTTTTGTAATTCTATCTCGCTCTGTAGTTGTTCTTCTTGCAACCGCCCTAATTCGCCGGCCTTGCTTTTTACCGTATCTAAATCGGTAGATATATCTTTTAATGTCCGAAGGTATTGTAACCCTGCATCCTCGCCGGGACCGCCGAAAATATCCGCTATTGCCGTTCCCACACTTTGTGCGCTGTCCGGCAATTCGGCCAACTTTGCGGAAACTTCCTGCATTACCTGAAACGTTGTCTTTGCGCCGGTCTGCAAGTCCTTTTGCACTTGTGTGGATGAAATGCCGATTCCATCAAGCGCGGCGGCGGTTGCCGTTGTCATTTCGCGTAACCGCAAATTAGCCTCCTTTATAGCGTCTACTCCCTTATCAGAGAAAATACCGGCCTTATTGGTTTCGGCTACAATAGCTACAAACTGACTTGCGGATATTCCGGCCTCCTTAAAATATGCAGGATATTCTTTCAACGTATTTAAAAACTCGCCGTTTGCATCCCCACCCGCTATAAAACCGTCTTGTATTAATTGTATTGCTTCGTCTGCTGATATACCGAATTGTTTCGCTAAAGCATTTGCGGAAATAAGCGTTTCTTTGAAATCAGCGTTAAAAGTGTCGGCTACTGCTTGCACTTGATTTCGGAACGCCTTTAAATCATCGCCGCTTTTTCCCGTAAATTGTTGGGTTAATCTTGTAGCCTCTACTAATCCGGCGTTATAATCGTACCAAAACTTAAACGCCACACCGGCTCCGGCGATTCCGGCTATTGCTAAAAATACGGGATTTGTCATTAAAGACATTAGGGTATTTCCTAAAGCCTTTGCGCCGTCGGACATTGCGGCAAACACCTCCTTACTTTCATTGCCGCCACGGCCTAAAGCTAAAAGACTCTCCCCAAAAGCATTATTAAGCCCTAAAGCCTCTTTTAGCCTATCCGCATACGAAATAATTGCATCGGAAGCCTCCGTATAATTACCAACGTTGAGATTGGTTTTGCCGGTGGACTTCTGATACTCATTCATAGCTTTATATAGTTCACGGGTTTTTGTTATAAGCCCCTCTTTTGCTTCGGCCTCCTCGCGTTCGGCCTTGGTCATATTGTTAAGGTAGATTTTATTCAATGAATACTGCGCCGACAAACGATTATAACTACCTTCTGCGGATTGATTCAGCTTTATAACAAGTTTGTTTATTTGGTTGGCTTCTGTCTTTGCGAGATTAAGCTCCGCAATTTTTTTAGCCGTTTCACTTTCAGCGAAAGCAAGTTCTTTTTGTGCTCTTGCTAACCGGTCTGCATCGTCCGCGCTCTTTTTCGTTTTCTTTCGTCCGTCTTCAGTCGCGCCGGATACCTTTTCCAATTCTTTGGTTAACTGTATTGCTTCCGTCCGGATATTCTTTAATGCGTTCGTATATGTATCCGAAAGTTCATCGAGTTGTTTTATAAGCTCTGTTATTGAATTGTCAGGGCTTACCAAATCGGAGTATTTAATTGCGTCGTTATCTGCCATGATTCTATAATTTTAATTTTGCTCAAATTTTAAATATAAGACGTGTTTTCATTAATAAGGTAGTATCGCCCCACAACAAAGATAAAAACGCCCCTATCGAGATTATTTCGCCTTACTTCGGCGTTTTAAGTCTTTGGCCATCTCCTTAATGTATTCAAAAGCGTTATAATATGCCAGTACTGACATATTTTTCGGGTCTGTATGTAAATGCTGCGACAACATTAAGCACATCTTTTCAAACTGTTTATCTTGCTCTATCTCTACACTATCGGAACCAGAAAACGATTTAGGATTAAAGTACGTTATTAACTCTGCCGTTATATCGTCTATTTCCTTTTCTCTCTCTGGCTTGCTTCCACCGTCTATAATGGTTTGTAGTATTAGAACTGTACGCCGCTTTAATTGGTCATAATATTCTTTTACCGTTGCATCATCGAATAAACGGGGGAAATACATCTGCAGTTCTCTATCTATTTTTTTTTTGACCGCTTCGATTGAGGCGGCTAAATCCTTATACGGAACATCGGCGAACATATCCACTATCTTTTTTAACCCCTCATCTGAAAGGTCGTCACATGGTTTGCCGTCTATGCTTTTAACCAATACGGCAAAGGCCAAATTTCGCGGCGATACGCCCGATTGAATAAAGTACACATTTTGGCGTATATTTTCAAGCTCTGTAATAGCCTGCTTATTGTCATTCTTTGCCAAAAAGGCGGCAATACGCGAAATATGCTTATCAAAATCCGCTATATCCGAACCTATACCGGCATCGACTAAAAGCATTTTATTATACTTGTGGAATCGTGTAACCGGAAGATTTTCTATATCATCGTAAACCTCAATAGTTTTACCGGCTAATTTTAATGTCTTCATAACATTTTACGTGTTAATGCGGTTGAAAATACGGGGATTAAAAGGAAATAACCCTCCCCTAACATTATAGCAAATAAGACGGCGAAAAAACACCCCGTCCACCATGAGAGGCAGAAATTACACTGAAACATTTCACTAAAGAAATCATTTCCATGTACCTGCACATATTCAATAACACCCCATTTTTGCAAAAGCAAAAGAACAAAAGCGGCGGCAAACGCTACTAATAGCGTTACCACCGAAAACACACCTACAAACAAAAACAAATTTATCATAACTCTATATTATACATGTTTCAGTAACCTCCATAATGCCTTCAAATCTGAATCCCCCATAAGGAGCCATTAAAAATTGATTATCCACTTCATCCAACGAAAACCCCCTATATATGTTTTCTGCAAGCTCGTAGATTCTATTTATTTCTATCCGGCCATCCTTTAGCCAAAAACCGCCGTTTAATACATCTAATATATCGCGCTTAATCCTTTCTTTGTTCCGCGTATTGGGGTCATTGAATACCGTGCGATAATCAAACCATACAATAAGGGAAAAAGGGCTTTTTAGCCCTATTGACTGTTTCGGTGTCCAATCTACTGCCTGCGGGTCGTCAATCCAAAAAAAGGAAAAGTTCCCTATTCCTGCATCAGGCGTTACTTCCTGATATTCATTCCCACCTATATAAATATTCGGTGTATATATCTTCTTTTGGTTTGCGCCGTATTTAACAAGCCTTTCCGCACGTCCGAAAGCCTTATCTAACCACCCCAAATTTTCCGTTAATCCGGTCTGAATGTTATTAATAACAACGTCTAATAATTCGGGTGCCTTAATTATTGGCGCTCTTGTATTATTTCCCATATATGTACTCCTTTGTTTTAGCTTTTAATTCGGGATATATATACTCCCAAATCAATATGATTTTATTTTCTTCCGTAAGTCCTAATATTTGCCGCCCGTAACGCTGTATTAAATCCTCTGTTTTCCAATCTGCCGCCTTTATCGTGAATTGTTGCGTATCGGCTTCCACATAAAAGGACTGCTCAAAGTCGCCCTCATCCCGCAATGTTACGCGGTTGTACGGTTGGCCTTTCTCCTTTTTAATTTCAATCGTTAAGGGGCTATAAGGTGCGTAATCCATGATATTCACGCCTAAGCGGTTTATACCCTGTTCATATAATTGGTCTTCGGAGTTCATATCTGTTATTATGTACTCGTTTTCCAATATTATAGACTGAATCAACCGCCCCGACTGGAGTAAATCGTTAAACTCTGTCACACGTTGGCGCAAATTATCAATTAGTTTCATACGGCCTTATATCTCACCCCTCTATTATTGCAGGACAAACAAACGCGGTCCAACCCTTGCGTATCTAATTTTAATGCCTCATAGGCTTTTTTCAACTGATACCCTAAACCGCCCGGACGAACGCCCGAAGTATTTCCGTCAAGTTCGTACAGAATATCAGTACGTGTTGCATTTGATTGGTAACGGTTAACTCGTACATTAGGATTCATGGCTAAAGCGCGTAAAGCCGTTACAGCTACTTGCTTTTGTATTACATCCTGAAATATCTGTCTTTGTGATATAATGAAGTCCGTTAAATCACAACCGACCGTCATTTCACAGTTTAACCCATAATTCTGCGTGTTGGTGTACATTGTATATGCTATATCCCATAATTCCGGATATTCCGCGAATGTTTCCGGTGCATTGTACATAAACGGCGTAACTTGCAAATATTTCGTTAACTCTCGCCATACTTCCACCGACCCAATATTACAAGTTCCGCAAGGCTCACGGCTCCAGTCTTTAGATACGTTTATAGCTTCCATTCCTTGCGGTAATTCGTCCTGATTATAACAAAGGAACCAACTGCCACCGGAATTATTATCTTTGCTAATATACGGTAAAAAGCAGTCCTCCAAAGTAAACCATTGAAAGCCGCCGTTTTTAACCTGAAAATCTAAATCAAAAGTTTTTATCGGGTCTATTTGGGAAGAGTGGAAAAGATACATTTTTACTATGCCCGTTCCGCCGGTCATTTGCAACCCGATTTTTTCTATTTTGGCAGTCACACCTAAAGCCCGAACTGGAACGATTTCAAATCCTACCAGTTTATGCGTATTTTGCAACGTTGCGCGAATACGTCCTGCACCATCAAAGAAAGTGCGTCTTTCTAATAGATTGCGCGTTTCCTTATCAAGCTGTTTTATTTGGGTAAATGTTTGTATCGCCGTTGCAATACCATTACGCGTTAATCTCTCCAAAAAATCCGATAATATATTATAGGGCTTCCAAAATAATACACTCTCGCCGGGTATCTCATTTGTATTATTATCCCTTATTGATTCCCAGTATAATTCATCGTCATTCCCGTTAAGGTTATACTGCACAATGGTACCGGCAGAATATGTTTCCCTACTATTCCATTCCGGATACTGATCCCCCCAATCATCCGGCATTATCGCACGCATTGTGTCTAACGTTAAAAGAGGGTGCGCCCCCTGAAACATTAAACCACTTTCGCTTTGCGTTAAATCTGAATCTATCGCCTCCTTTGGGTTATATGATTGCTCCCACCCACATACGTGTAATAATGCGTCTTGTATTTCTTTTATACGGTACATGAAACCTCCATTATATTTAATACGTCCTGAATATCACTTTCTATTATCTTGCTATCTTTCTCGAATAATGACATTGAACCCATGTAAAAATATTGATAATTATTTATATATAATGATATTTTATCTAAATCATCTACAGATGTAGTATGTACAATAGTATTATCTAAATATACAGTACATGTATTATCTTTTTTTACAACACTAACTGTCACTTTTCCTCTATTTTCAATACCATAAAAAATATGGGTACTAGTTCGTATTTGTGCATTATTATTATCTAAAGGTTTAAAATATATCCTATCTTTTAACAATAACAAATCACTCTTAGCTTTTCCTGTCCAATAAACGCCACCTCTTATACTCCAAATAAAATTAGTATAATCACGAATATTATTTAGGGTTATAATCATGGTATCATCTAAGGCAGAAGCATAAAAATAAGGAGCACCTATTTTATTATCGTAAGAAAAAATTTTAGTTCCTCTAACCATCCTTATAATAGGAGGAACTATTTCTCCCTCGAAATAGTTAATTCTTTCAAATTCATAAATGTCCCCATTTAATAACTTCATCATACAGTCTGCTAATTGTTGCTCACTTTTATATCCTTGATAGTATGGACATAGTAGATAAGAACTTTTAGCCCATGAAGGTTTATCTATAAATGTCGGTTTTTTATCAGACTTAATAATAACTGGATTTTCTTTAGTATTTATAATTATTACTTTCATAACAAAAGGATAATCCGGAGGCTTTAAACCTCCGGATATTGTTTATAAATTAACTACTCTGCGGCCTTTGTGAAAACGGGGGCTTCGTTCGTGTTAGTGATTTGGACATCAATCGCACCACCATCGGCACCCAAGTTCGTAACATATACCGGCATGCCTAATGGCTGGTCTACCGGACGTGCGGCAATTTCGGCCTTTATAATCGGGTTTGCTACTGTTTTAGCCTCGCTGTTATAAGCTACCAAGAAAGCCACATCTACACTAAAGCCGAAATACTCCTTAACGGCACACGTCAAATCGGCAGTAGCGTCGCCAGCAATTTGCGACTGGTCACCGACCGCCGTATAATAGTGTGAGCCGACCGGAAGATTAATATACGGCAAACGTACAACATCCCATTCATGGAAATTAGCGCGTGTCCGGCGTAACGCTTCACGGTCTACGCGAGTAAGTATGCCTACATTTCCATCGGCTACGGCGTAGAACGTTCCGTTTTTGCCTTCTTCGTTCATTACGTTGTTTGTGTAGTGCAGTACTTTGTTGTCGTACTCCATACGCTTGTTAACGTCGTTATATACGCCGTGTTGTGCAAGTTTGCGTACAAGTGAATCTACACCGGCATTCCCGATAATGTGGATATATTCGGGGTAACAGTTTGCACGCATAATCGGGTTAATGTCGCCCAAAATCTCCGTAGCCATTTGTGTGGGAACCTCGATTGTGTTTCCTGTAACCGTATAATTAAGCTTGTCTTTAAACACTTGCGTCTTTTCGGCATCCAATGATGCAACGGCTGCCTTATCCAAAGCGTCAGCAAGTGCACGCGTTGTCTTTTCCATCTTACGGAAGAAATCGTGCTCATAGCTGATTTCGTTGTTCATATAAGCCGCCGGAACCATAGTAAATCCGATTGCGTATGTCGCCCAAACGATAGTATAAAGCGATGAAGTGTTTTCATCGTCTTGAATAACGCAGGAGCGAATGTTAGACACTTGTACATTTCCGTCGTAATCAATTACGGGGATTTGTACGGTATTGCCAATAGAAGCGAATGCACGCTCACGCAATTTAGGCGAAATTATAGAGGTCGCCGAATCGGTTTGCTCTATAAAGAAATCAAGTGCGCCATACTCGCAGGGGCGGGTCATATTCCTATCAAATTCAGGGTTTTCTACCCGCCAATTTTGTAATCTTGTTGCAACTAAACTCATAATACTACTTTTTTTAAATTGTTATTTAATAGGGTTGACCCGTTACCCTTGTTTGCTTTTTATGCCGTTTCCGGTAATGAAGAGATATTATTATCTTTCCAGGCTTGCGTCATAGCCGCGTCAAAATCAGCCGAACCAATAGTTAAACCTTGTGCTAAAAGATGGTTTGTGATAGCCTCATACGCTTCATTACGACTTTTGGCTCCGCTCACATCTAATACAGTCTTATTTCCCGTTCCACCCGTACCGCCATGAGTGCCACCACCACCGGCCTGCCGACCTTCGTCTAAAACGCCCATAGTTTTCAACTCTTTTTGTAACAAGTCAGAGGCTCCAAACGGGTTTAATTGATTATTAGGGTTTCGCATAATGGCTCCGGTTTCGTCCTTAAACGCCAAAATTTTGCCGCCCTTGCCATCGTCGATATATTCGGGATTCATGCCTTTTATCTTTTCCGTGGCTTGCTGCAAAATTACGCGTGTAACGGCTTCCGGAAGTCCGGCTTTAAACTTAATACCGCCTGCGGCTGTTTGTAACTCGCTATCGATTTTAATCGCAAACAGTTCCTTTTTGTGCGCCTCTTGAATATCCGTGTACTTTGTATTCAATTCGTTGTACTGTGTAGTAATGTTTGCTAAATCGGCTTTTGCTTGTTTTAAAGCCTTTGCGGTTTCGGCATCTGCTGCCCCGTCTGCAATCGCTTTTTCAAGTCGCGTCTTTTCTTTTGTCAATGCGTCAATTTGCGATTTATAACCCGTTGCGGCTTCGGCATCGGCTTTCATTGCTGACATGACACGCTTTGCGTAATCGTATGTCTTTTCCGTTCCATTCTTTGCGATTCCGGATACGGTCAGAATGTCATTATCTAAAGCCCCGTATATTTCACCGGTTTTTTTTGCTATCACACTATTTTCGTCATTTTCCGACAAAGTTATGATAGCTTTAATTTGTTCTTCGGTTAATCCCGATAACTGTGCGTTTGCCGCTAAAATCTCTCTTGTTAACATAATCTTTCCCTTTGATTTAATTAAGTTCTACTGCCACCGGCTTACCGGTATTAACATCCATGATTGCAACAGAATACTTCGTGGATTCTGCCGCAGTGGTGTCTACCATATAGCCCAATACTTTACCGTGATTAACTTTGTTTTTAGCTTCTGTCGATACTACAATAACATCGGTAATTGTTCCCACCTTGATGCAATCAATAAGCTTTTGTTTTGTAGTTTCGTCCATCGCAGTTAAAGTTCCGGTAATCTCGATAATCAAGTTATCTTGCTGTGCAATCTGTGCCATATCACTATAATTTAAAAATTAAACTTCTGTTTTCTCACTGTTTTTAGGCCGACCAACACGCCGCGCAGTCTCTGTCTTTGCCGCGTTATTGTCTTTTTCCTCTTCTTCCGGCTCTTTTAATTTGCCTTCGGCCTTTAGTTCTTCCAATATTTGCGCTCTAATCGCTTGCCTTTCGGCCTCTTTTTCGGCTTCTGCTTTGGCTCGTTCTTCGGCGGCAATCCGTTCCCTATTGGCTTTTACAAATTGGTTAGGGTCGTGTAAAATATCAACGGTGTACCCCTGTTTGCGGAGGTTGTGTAGTCCGAACGTCTCAAAGAATTTCTTTCCGAAAACTTGGATACGCGGTTTTGATAGCCTTTCGCCGGTCTCCGGATTGAATTTCTTGATTTCAATCCTACAATGGTACATGTTTCTTTCGTTTGACGGACAAATAAAGTTTTCAGGCGTTACCTCCAATATCCCAACGTCCTTAATTCGTCCCGTTTCTGTTTTCACTTGCATAGTCATACATCTTTTTAGTTATTATATCTATTTTCTTACTAAACGGTATTAAGCTTCCAAACTCTAATACGTTTGTATTCTCACGTTCAAAGCGTCGTACAAAGTTAGCAAAATTTAATTTAACCCTTAAATCATCTTCGCTGATAAGTTGTTTTTCAAACAGTGTTAACGCTTCCTCACGTGTTAAATGCCTATACGGCTCCAATTCCGACAAAATAAGCATCCTTTGTAACTGTAAGGGGTCATTCCTATACTCTGTTTCGATTATCTGATTTTGTAAAGCGTCTAACTCGCCTTCGCTCGCTCCGCTTTCCTTTGCCACCTTATAACGTTCCCTTAGTTCTGTGACATCATACAGATAAAATTCAGTACCTAAATTTACCTTTGCAGAAACAAACAAATTTCCATAACGTAACCGGCATACTGTTTCATCAACAAATTGCTGCGCAGCCTCAAAACCTTTCTTTATCCGGTTTAAGATAGTGCTTTGGCTTTCAAAATTAGCCCTTATTTGTTGTTCGTTCAATGCGTCGCGGGTCGTTATCTCCTCATTTGTGCCGACGATAGCAGTAATTATATTCGTCCGGAGTCTCTCATCCTCACTTACGTTATAATCTAAGCTATTACGGTCAACTGTCAGAATCTGTACGGGGTTTCTTAAATCCGGTTGGTTTTCGCCGTCTGGTATTGGTATCTCTACAAAAGAACCGGCACCTGCTATATGCTTATCGCCACATTTCGGGCAACGCATTAATAAACCGGCCATATCTAATTTGTAGTGCCCTTGTTTATCCTTCAAAAAACCGCCGTCGCAATAGTCTCCGCTTTGGTCGTCCACAAAATCGCAGTTTTGTTCATAGCCTGAATATATCGGATATGACCCATACAAGTCTAAATGACGCTTAGATATGTGGAAGAAAAGGTACCAATCTAAAGCCTCTAATTCCTTTGTTAACGGCGAAATCTTTATATCGGGCTCTGCTAAGTTTATAGATTCATTCCAAAAGAAACGAGCCGGGCAATACCCCAAATCATGCGCATTTTCAATTATCAAAGTTCCGATATTATTGTTTTTCCCTTCAAACACTCTATATCTTTCATCATCGATAACCGCAATACGTTCCCCCTCCTGCCTGAATATAATCCATTTCATTAGGCCGGTCGAGGCATCGACTTCATACGTAATAACATCGGCAATAGGCAACCAATAGAAATAAGGCGTAGGATACCCCGAAGCATTCTTTTCGGCAGGCATGTCTACAATAAGGACGCTATTTATTTCAGTCTTGAAAAATTCCCATCCTTTCCCCGACCAAATTTCCGGCTCATGCAGAACTTCCTGACGATAATATTCCCAATCGTCGCGCTGCTCAGTATTCATAAACTGATAGTTAAACGCAGGGTTTCGTCCGTCAAAGATTCTACTTAGCTTATCAAAACAAATTCCCGTTATCTCGTTAGTTTTAACGGGATAACGGAATAATGTTTTAAATATCTTGAATTTATCCTTCGGTATAAGGTTTTGGACAAAAGCCAAAAAGTCAGTAACGGGGCCGCATAGATTAGGCGTTAACGCAGTTTGTGCGTGGAACCTTATACGGCTTTGATGGAATAACGCCCTATTAATTACTTGGCGTTTCTTCGGCTCTGTTATCTGCTTTCTTATCTCGCTTATGTCTAATCCCATTTTCTTTAGTAAATTCAAAGGTTGAATCTTTCGGAAGCTCCCAACCACCATTATTAGGCATCATTAAAAGCCTCTCCGCGTGTGTTATCTCAAAATCCTCCGACATGTTATATTTTGGACAACATAACCGGACTTTCGTAGACTTTCCCATTATCCTGCCGGTTTTAGGTCTGTCAAAGGATTAAATTCGGGGGCGATAATTACCAAATCATCCGACCAGTTAGGCAAGAAGCTCCACTGTATTGCGTTGCTGTCGGGGGCTTCAAGGCCGCCTAATGTTTTATCACCGATAAACAAAGCACGAATAGGAATCGGATAAAATTTCGTTTTTACCGCTGTATCTTCAATCGCACCGATAGCCCCGTTTTCATCAAACAGAAATACGCCCAAATTATCTGCCCAACTTTCGCACTGAAGTTCCTTCAAAGCCTTTATAATGTTTTGGGGCGATTTACGGATAACACCGGTAAACGGCGTAACCTCACGGCCGATAACTTCTTCTACACCGCCTAACGTGTCATTGCCACCGCCATAAGTACGAGGCGCGCCACCTTCTGCAGTCGGTGCCTGAATATAGGGCGAAATAGCAATCTTTGTACTATCGTTAGCCGAAATAAAGCCGGTCCACGAAGCAAGTGCCTTAATATTCTTCTTTGGCTCTGCTGCGCTGTCAAAAGCATTTTTAGTTCCATCGTCTTTTACGAGGCGTTGAAATGCTACCTTTTGAATCTGACCGAAACTTTCTACACAATTTGCAACGGGTATTGTAGGAATCGCCGTTGCTGCTGGACATTCGCAAATCATAAATTAATCTTTTTTTGTTAATACTAATTTGATAAATTCTCCTTTAGGATGTGCCATATACTTCTACATAGGCAAAGGTAAAAAAAAAGCTTTATTTACCTGCATATTAACGACTTAATTTTATATATTTGTCAATTTCGTACCTTTACGCCCCTATTCCCGTGCGCATAAGAGCGAGTATTACCGTTCATTAATTCTTTTTCATATATACCGGTTAATCCGTCCTCTATATCATCATGTGCATTTGCGGAGAAATCCCGTAGGAACGTCGTCACATGATTATAAACATCTTTATACCGCGTTTCCCACCCAAAAGGCATAATTATCTGCGCGTTAACCATAGCACTATTTGTAATAATCCGGCTTTCTTTGTTTCCACCTTGATAAAAGGCATCCGTAATTGCGCGTACTTTCTTGGTCACTAACTTTTCAAAACCGGCACCGCCGTTATTACTTTCTATCCATGCCTTTTGCGTCCCATTACGGTTAATCATGGCCGGAATAGTCACAGCCGTTACCTCCGTATTTTCTTGCGTGTATTCCATATCCGTAATGAGAGCGTATAAAATAGGCTCCCATCGCCGGAGCTTTTCATTGAATACCTCGTTTCCGCTCATATATATATCATAACATGCCGAAAATGTGTAATCGTCCCCTTCGTCGGCCACGTCGGTATAATTGCCGGAACGTACATAAGTACCCCAATCTTTTTTATCTATCCATGTTTTGAATGAATGTTGATATAAGCGACCCTCCGCGCTTCCGGGGTTTCCTTGGTACAAGCACTGAAATTGTACGGGGTCTAAAGCCTTTTGGGCCTCTAATTTTAACCGGCTATGTCTATTTTCCCATAAAGCCTCCCCGGGTTGCCGTGGGTCTATCTCTGTGGGGGCACTCGTTTTCAATGCTTCAAAGTTTATACGTACCCATGCGCCAGGCGGTATATTCGCAACATCTTCCCACGTTTTTATATCTATGACCTTTTCTCCGCTTTTTTCGATTCGGCCTATTAAATCATCATCATGCCAACGAGTGAAAACGATTAGTTCCTGCGATTCATTATGTAAACGCGTCCTTACTACTGTTGTGTACCATTTCCACGCCGCATTACGAACTATTGGACTATTCCCTTCCGAATAGTCTTTATATACATCGTCCAATATAGAAATATCCACCGTTTTAGAAGTCAAAGAGCCTCCGCGCCCGACAACGCGAAGACTTCCTTTCTTTCCGACCATCTCTATAACATCGCTATTTCGTAAGTACGTGTTAGCCATTGTAACGACATTAGACCCATTTAGAAACGTATTAGGGAATAATTTTCTATATTCCGGCGTATCGATTATCCTTTGAACGTCTCTATTAAAGTCTCTGGCTATTGTTGCCGCATACGAACCGATACATATTTTTTTATTGGGGTCCAATCCTAATATAAAGGCCGGAGTCTTTCGGCTTGAGCCTTCGCTGTTATGCGTAGGTACGAAATTACGACCAACTAAATAAATTCCGTCTTCTACCTGAATACAATTCCCATACGCTTCATGTTTTATAGGCTCTATGCTTATAATAGACCGTCTTCGTTTTCTACTTTTAATTACTATACGTTTTCTCGCCACCCTTGTAGGATATTCAATAGAGGGATTGAAGCACAACTGATATACAACTTTTTTGCCTACAACTCCGCTACTTGATACACGAGGGGGGAAACTTGTAATAACGACACTTTCTCCTAAACTCCGCAATATCAAAGCCGACCGGTCTATTATATCTTTATTCGTGTTGCTTATTTTTACACGTCCGTTTTTCTGATATACATACCCGTCCGTATCAATCAATCCGGCAATAACTTGCTTTCTTGTTTCTATGGAATTAAATACAAATTCATCCCCTATATGCTTTTTCTTTATATAACCATTTTCTTTTAACGCCTTATAAAGTTCGCCCGAATAAAAAACGCGCGTTGTTGTTCCTTTAAGCTCATGGAATTTATAAGCACCATTATTAATTATTTCCGTGTCATTATTCCCTATATGAATACACCCTTTTTTTATGCACCCATCCCCAAGCCATGCGCCAAATAAGTACGGGTCTATTCCGGTTTCCCTATCATTGAATTTTACACACACATTAGCATCAACTTGGTATTTATAGCGTGAACCTCTCTTCCCGTCTCCCTTATATAACTTTCCTTCCTGATATATTTGTTTTGTTTCTACTTTTTCCCATTTATGTTTTGTTCGATTATATACTACCCATTCATGATTACCGTGGCATTCTATTTTAGAGCCATCAGAAAACAAAACCACATATTCGGGCTTAGCTTTAGGCGACACCCATAAAACCTTTTTAGGCATGCCGTCCCTTCCTAATACATAATCTCCTACTTTTAAATCCCCATGCTTAACAAACCCATTAGGGGTAGGAACTTCCTCATTATCAGACAAAAGCTTGCCATGCTGAGGGGGCATCTGCACTATCATTTTTCGTATTAACCCGTGCGCAAACATATCCAACAACGTATAATATACTACGTGGAAAGGCTCTAATACTAAATCCGGCTGTATGTATCTTGCAAAGTTAATTAGACGCTTTCGACCGGCCTCTAATACAAAAAGCTCTGAATTGTCTTTTATTGCAGAATACATCTTTAATAATTCGTCCTTTTTCATTTCTTGTAATACCTCCCTTTCTTTGTGGTATGTTCCCAAACAGCGGCATAACTAACCCCCATTTCTATGGCCTGCTCCTTAATCGACATTTCACTATATTTGGGGTTGTGGTACTCTTTAGGGTCTATGTGTTTTCTCATAAGCCCCAATGATTTTGCTTTCTGATATATTCCGCGCTTGGTATGACGGGGTATTTTCTTTGAAATCTCATCTATTGTGCTGATTCCGTACTCATCCCGTAGTATTTTCACCTCTATTCTATGCCATGTTTCATGCGTCACGGCCTTTTTTACCTTTATTTGTTCCATAATTTCATAATATTAAAGATTTTTCTTTCGGTTGATTTATAATTACTTAGTCTTACATAGTTCCGCAGGCGGATAAAAACCGTTTGTTAAATCTTTTTTAGGCTCAAAACGATAGCAGGCACGCTCACTTCTAACCATATATTTATTTGTGAAATGACATTTTACACAAATCGGCCGGCCTAATAAGTCATAATGCCTATGGTTATCAGTAATCCAATGCCCGAAACGGCATTCTCCGCAATGATACGCCTTCTTATTCTCCTTCTTCTGTTTTCTTATCGCCATTCTTTTCTATCATTAAACGTTCATATTCCGCGTTTTGTAATTTGTCGGCTATGACAAATAACATATCATTCGGTATTACTGAAATATCATATTTCGGGCTACTTGAATCTACCGATACGTTGACATTCGGCAAGTCTACCTTTACCGGAGCATCCAATCCCAACAATTTAGCGCGTCTTTGTTGAACGGACAAAACCAAATCTAAGTAACGCGGATTTCCGGCAAAGGTTTCACTTCTCTCCGTTTTTAGTCCTGATTGCCGTATCTTACTAACTATGCGCTTTTTAGACCTTTCCCACGCGTCCCATAATTCGGCCTCTATTTTATCAAGCTTAGAAAGCTCTTTTGTTATATATAGGTCTATGTTTTCTTCATGCTCACGTTTCCAATTAATCAAAAGCTGCTTTAAATCCTTGTACACTCGCATAGGAGGGACAATAGCGTAATCTAATCCCATTTTTGCGTTGCGCTTGTTTAATAAATCGGATATTTGCCTATATGAATAGCCCTTCAAAAACAAGTCAGTACAAAATACTAAATCATTCTCGCGTTGTTCGGGGGAACGTCTATACCCGTGCCTTAACCGTCTTAGTGGTTTATCTGTTATTTCTGTCATGAGTTGTCCTTTATTCTGTTTTAATATCCGGTTTATACATACTGCAACAATCCCCTACGCCATGTAAATCGCCATCTTCCCAACACACGCCATTACCGGCTATATCCTCATATTCCAAATATTTACAGCTTCCGCAGCATACTTCTTTAGGCTTAACGTCTCTTTTATATAACGGATTTTTTTCTCGTTTCTCTATCTTATCTTTTGCCATTAAAAGAAGTTGTTTTTGAGTATAGCCGAATAAGTGCGCTATATGATAGATTAATAAATTCACGTCGGCCAATTCATCTATAATATGCGCTAAAGCTTTATAATCCATACACCCCGTATCCACATACGGAGAAAGAGCTTCTTTTAATTCGTTGTATTCTTCTTCTAACTTTATTGCTCGCTTTCTTACGTCTAAGCCGTATTTCTTATCTAAGTAATCAGGGAACCCCGATATTCCGAATAAGTCCGGCTGTTTAATGCGCGCTTTACGTTCAAAATCTTCTTTAGTTACATTATAGAAACGTTCATTCCAATCATCATATATTAAATAATAGCCGGTCGGAACCATATACGCGCCTTGTGGTGTCATAAATCTAAAGAACGCCTCTTTATCTGTACTTTCATTCATGATAAATTCGCCGCCGCCGGTAAACTTGTTTAGCCGCAATAGATTCTCCCTATCTACATATACGGCGTAAATATCACGTCCTACGGTATTATAACAAAAGTCATCCGATTTATATTCCGGCTCTGCTAACACTGTATCTTTTATCATGATGGTTAACGTCTCGCCATCCTCTTTTATATCGAAAAGCTTATCGCCCAACTTTACACGGACTACATTTACCACCGCTTGCACATAACTACGAAGAACATTTTCTATATCGACTTCAACTAATAACAAATCGTTATCAGTTCGTGTAACTACATCTTTACCAAAGATGCTTTTTATCATTGATACGATTTCTTTTTCAGTAGCTTTTAATCTAATCTCTTCCATGTATATTTTGTTTTATCCAATATGTATTTTTCTTGTCCTTTCTACTAAACGTATCACAGTGAAGGCTAATCGTTGGGCAGTCCTCTGCGGAAATCACACAAGCGCAACATCTTTTACCCATTCTTTTTAAATCCTGTGAGCATTGCACGCATTTTATTACGTCCCCTTTATAAATGGCACGTTCGCCTACCCTATACTCCTTCCTTGCATCAAATTTCTCCGGCCTGCTTATTCTCATGGTCTAATACACTTTTCATAATATCATAATACCCTTTTTTATCTAAGAAAATACGTTGAGGATACGGTATTATTTCCCCCTCCATAAAGGGTATATTATATATGCCTAATTTCCCCTTTACAGGCACTTCTATAACTTTACGAGGGTTACGCATCATCCAACCGTAACCGGACTTTATTCCCGCTCGTTTTTTTATTGGAATACGTGTACATAACCAATCGTCCTCCGTGAAATCCTCAATTCGTTTAACGTCATACAATTCTACCAAACCCAAAGCCGCACCACTTATCAAATGAGGATATACAGGTTTTGCCGAAGAACATATAAGAATGTCTCCTCTATAATGCGTGTTCCGGCTTCTAACCTCAATACTTTTAATGCCATAATTCACTCCGTCTTCCTGGTAGGCAACCGTTACGAGGTCATTTGCATACGGTTGTTTTACTGTTAACGCCTTATATATATCATAAGATTCATACTCTGCCATAATAAACCTCCTTTCTTAGAATGGTAAATCGTCATTTGGGTTATTACGCTCGTTACTTGGTGCCATTTCCGGCTCCGGTACAGGTGCCTTATTTCCGTCGCCCTTGGGGGTTAATAATTCCATGCTATAACCATACACCTCCGTAATATATCGGGTTATTCCTTGCGCGTCCTGATAGCTGCGTGTCCTTAACTCGCCTTCTATATACACTTTGGTGCCTTTATTTATATAGTTATTCGCTACATCGGCCAACCCATTTTGTAATACGATATTATGCCATTCGGTTTTATCAGGTATTACCGTTCCATCTTTCGCGGTATATCCTTTCTTTGTTGTTGCAATACTGAACTGCGCAACCCTACCGCCGTTCTCAAACTGTTTGTAATCCGGCTTCCTTCCGGAATTACCTATTAACATAACCTTATTTAAACTCATAACACAGCAGATATTATAGCATACATGAGGCTATAAACAGCCCATATATATGCGGCAATAGTAAATACACAAAATCCAATAAACGTAACCTTATACGCTGTTTCCGTTTTAATCTTCATATCATTTAAATTTTATACAGTCAAACAAATACTCTTTTTTCATATCAGACCATCCTGCGCGGTCATTTAACGCCCTACGGTCTGCATCATGCACGAACTCACATATAAACCCTCCGGTTTCGATGGGTTTTATTATGCGGACCAATTTACCCACAATTAAAAAACGCTGTTTATAGTAGCTACTATTTTCACCTACAAAAGCTATCCGGCGAACCGCATTTAATTCAGGCTGTTTTTTGATTTCCGGCCTTTTTTCCTTTTGGTGGTATGTTTGCACCCTATTAAAGTCACGACGCATAGAATCGCGTGAAATAGCCCTAAAATCCGTTTCTCTTTTTTTAAGTCTCATTTATACAAAGATAGATATTCTTTTTTCATTAAATCGATTAGCAGACAGTTTCCCGGATATATTCGCATTCTTTCACGGTCGCCGTTTTCCCACCGGCTATGAGCCTCAAAACACAGTATATTTATATTTCGTGGGTCTGTTGCCATTTCAGGATACGCGCCACGGGTTAATATGTGCGAACAATATACGGCAGAATAATTATATAACGGCCTTAATGTCTCTTCGCAATAATGCGGTTTATTCGCCCAAATCCAACGGAAAAACTTTTCATTTGCTTTCATCGTATCAATAACGCCACGCCCGAAAAGCTCCTTTTGTATCTCTATGCGTAACCTTATATCCATTTTGAAATGTTTGTAATCTAAGAGAGGCTTAAAGCCCCTCTTAGTTACGTAGTCATATTCTTCGCGGTCTCTAATCTGAATCATTTTTAATAATCTTCTTTTGTATCGTCGTCCTCTTCTTTCGGCTCTGTGTCGTCCGCCTGATATGTTTCAGCGTAGGCATCCGGAGTTGGCTCTCCGTCCTCGCCAAACAATGATAATTGCGCCCGTTTCCCTTTAAACAGGAACAAATAAACTTCGCTTTCGATTTCGGAAAGAATATCTTCCAATTCTTCTTCAAACCCGAAACTAACAGAGCTTAATTTAATGCGTGGACTATTAATGGCCGTTTTCATGTTATTAGAGACGGTATATAACCCCGTAAGAATAACACCTACATTATCATCCTGCCCACTCAAAGACACGCCGCGAACCTCTATACTTTTAAGAACCTCATCGGCATAATCACGCGCAAACTCCTGCTGTTTTTTGTTAGCCTTGAAATCCGTAGATTCAATAACCGACAAGAACGACGTAATATTAAATATACGTCCCATAATAGGCCGCAAGCGTTCAAAGTATTTGCGCAAATCGGGATGTATATCTTTTGCGCTCTCTACATGATACTTATTAGTGTAGCTTTCATTTCCGGAGACTTCTGTCACCTCATAATGTACATCTAATCCTCCATCTTTTACTAATTTTACCTTTGACAAAACAAAGGATTTCTCATTCGGAATTAACATCACATTTTCTGCCATAATTGTCTTTTTTAAAAATTAAAAATCATTTTCGCCTAATAAGGCTTTAACGTTTGTACTTGTATCATCAACCACCTCCGGTACACTATTTATCGGCGTTAATACCGGCGAGGGGTCATTAAATTCTATTGAACGTTTTACTTTCTTTGTTTTCTTTGTTGGTTTCGTTTCTTTTTCAAATTTGACCTTTAACTGCTCCGGCTCGTATTCCTTTGGCTTCAACTCGATAACGCCTTTATCTACCAATACAGGCACACAACGAACTAACGCCCTTACATCATCTAAAGCATTATGCGCCGGGAATTGCTCGCCGGGGAATAACTTTTCATAAAGTTCAGATAGTTTAGGGAATTTCCCCTGCTTGCCGTTTTCTTTTAATGCGCCTACAAACTTAATGGTTTTCATCATAGTATCAATGCGTTTTCCCTTGAAAAGTGCATCTTCTACGTTTTTACTCTCATAATACTCCTTTCCCATTAAACGGAGAATCATGGCTTTTATTATGGACGTATCAAAGTATATGTTATGACCTATCAGCAAACGAGCCTTTAAACAGTCCTCTATAAATTCGCCTATAATATCTGCGAACCTTACGCCATTCTCTAAAGCTTTTAGCTGAGTAATACCATGTATTGCGATTGATTCTTCCGGAATACTCCAAAATTCAGGATATATAATAAAGCTTCTTTCTTTGCCATTAATTACCCATGCAATTTGCACAATATTAGGGAATGTTTCAAAATCTTCATCCCATTTAGCTCCCTTAGAGGGAATGCCAGTAGTTTCTACATCATAGAAACAAATATTATCTAATACGTTCTTATTCATAAAATAACTCCTTTTGTTGTTCTATATTAATTGTCTTTTTTACATATTCTGCATGCGCCACCCACACACAGCCACATTTAAGGCATTTCAACCGGCTAAACCCGTGGGGCGTATATTTATATCGTATAATACGCCAACTTTTTAACGGGTAACATTTACGGCTTTTATGGCATTTACAAAACATTCTTTCTTATTATTATTGCTCGTGTTTCTATTGGTGTGCCGCTGCAATTAAACTCACCTTGTGGTATGTTGAATACTTCACCATTCACAGAAGAAATCCATGCGCGGAAATCTTCGCATTTCTTTTCTTTTGAAAATTCCCAATGCTTACTTGTAATGGCAGCCAACGTACCGCCTTCTTTAAGAAACTCGTACATCATACGCACATGGTCTATGTCCTGATTGTGTGAAAATGGCGGGTTCGCTATTATTTTAGAATATGTTGAATGTTCCCCCTTCGTGAAATCATCGCCTAAAATCCTTACGTTTTCCATCTTTTGCAGGAACTCCTTGTTTTCAGGCATCAACTCGTAACAATCAACAATGACGGACGGATTAGAGCGGTGTATGGATTTTATTAGACCTCCACGCCCTGCGCTTGGTTCCAACACGCTATCCTCATCGGAAATTCCACCGGAAATCATGACTAACCAGTCCGCCACATTGGGCGGAGTCTCGAAAAATTGAAAATCCTGTTGCAAATTGCACCGTTTCCCATCGTGTAGTATCGAGAATACGCGTTCAGCATTGAACGGGAAAACAAATCCTTGTACCTTTCCCCCTCTCCAACTTCCCCCAGCTTCCTCAATCCAGTTCTTTACCTCTGCGTACGACTTCTTATTGAAATTGATTCTTGGAAGCTTTAATATGTTGTTTTCAAGCGTGCAATGTTTTAAAATGTCCTCTACGCACCATTTATTTCCATCGTCAACTTTTTCACTTTTTTTAGATGCGATTACATTCGGAGCAAGCAGGGAGCTTATTTTGCTTACCATCTTATTAGAGGCATCCATAAATACGTTTACACTCCCAAGGACCTGAAGGAGGAACTCGGTATCCATGTGCCCCGTTTCGTCGTAGATATCTACCCCGTCCGACAGTTCCGACAACGCATTCAACATTTCAACGCTACCAGCTAACGTTTCGAGTAAAACTTGCTTTTTGTTCTTCATAACTTTTCTGTAAATAAATTCTTGTTGTATCCATGTTTGCATGTCCCAATAAGTCGGCGAGCAGCACAATATCACGGCTTTTCTTCAAAAACATTTTTGCAAAGAAATGCCTGAAGGCATGCGGGTGCATCTTTTCTAAAGGAATGCCGCAACTCTTTCCCCATGCCTTCATGTCTGAAGAAAGCCCCCGTGAGGAAATCTTTCCGCATTTTCCCATTGCCAAAATCCCGGTCTTCCCTGCCTCCTTGGCGTACGCCTTGGCTTCTTTCCGCAATTGGTCCTGGAAGAAAAAGCGGCGGTACTTGTTTCCTTTGCCTTTTAACGTCACCTCGCCGGAAATGATGTCCTCCCATGTGAACTGCATGAATTCTGACAGGCGTGCCCCGGTTGTCCCAAGCACCTTGATGAAGAAATAATAATCCTTGTTTTTCTTTGTTTTGAGATATTCCAAGAGGCGGTTGTATTCTTCTTCCGTAGGTATGTTGTTGGTTTCCAGTTTGCGTTGCTGTTTCGGGCGTTTCAGTTCAAAAGGTTTCTTTTTCCATTTTGCGAATTTTTCAAGGGCCAAAATCCTCAGCCTGATTGTCTGCGGTGAAATGGCTTGCTCTTCAAGCGTACTGACATACATCTTGGCATTAGACATGTTCACCTCATTGGCGTACTCAAAAAATTTTTTCAGGGAAAAATAATACATGTTGAGCGTATGGGGCGAATAATCGAAATTTTCGTCAAGCCATGCCATGAACCCTTTTAATTGTTCTTTGTTTTTATCCGAGACAACATTGAGTTTCTCCAATGTTTTCACTTTTGACTTTTTCTTCCTATTGTAACCCTTTCCGCAAAAATTGAGGAAATCACATATTGCCGTCCCACATGAGTAATCATTGGCCATTTCAAGGGAATGTTCCCGTTTAAATGCCATAAAGCCGCGCCTGTCCACACTGCTTGCACTTTCAAGGAAACATAATACATGCTTGGCGTAGCGTGCCTTAGTAGCGTAGAAACGGTCTGTCTCATTTAAATAGTACATGTAATCGATAAACAACTGTTGCCTTATTCCATCCATTTCCATTTATATTATTGTCGTTTGTTCGTATTGCTTGTTAGTGGAATTATACATATAGTCCAAATAGTTATTAAAAATATTCTGTTTGTCCATATAATTAAATTACTTAAATTGTTTTAGGGTCCTCTATATATATACTAAAATCTTCCGCAGCAATTTGCTTTAATGTTTCTATATGCTCAACAAGTTCTGCATTACTTAGTTCCGCAACCGACTTTATCCGTGTATTGTACTTACCGGTATCTAAGTCTGCATTTTGTTCGTACATGATAGGGGACATTTCACGCAATCTTTTCTCCGTTTGTTCATCGGTTAAACGCTCGCCATTTTCCCAAAAAGCCGACTTAAAAGAAGGTACTACACAATTAAAATAATACCCCTTTAAGGCGGCGGAGCTACCTTTTGATGCTATGTGGAAATTTGCAATAACTCTGCACCCCTTATGTAAGGCAAAGAAACTGTTTATTTCATCCATATACATTAAAAGACGGCCTTTATTATTTATTGTCCCCGTCAGACTGAAACTCCTTTTTTTCATTCTCTAAAAGTATTTTCATCGCTTTATTAAATGCCTCTCCGCCTACACTTAGAATAAATGTTCGGACTGTTTTAGGGTAGTTTGAAGTTTTATTCATAGTTTGTTCGTAGACCTCTATAAATTTTGTCTTATTCCAAACACCATCATTTTTGAGCTTATCAATAGGATGCGAACGTAACCTGCCACCTTTAAACCCTCTCGCGTCTTTCCTGATATAGTCCAATTCAAATAATAAACGCCCTAATTCATTCTTAAATACAACGGTTTGGAGTACATCGCTTATCGTCATTTCTTTTACTTTCATCTTATTTTCGTTTTATATCGGAACCAAATAAAGCAAAATCGCCCTTAACAGGGTCATTAGGGAACACTTCCTTTAGTGTGTTTGTAAGCTGTAATGCAGTCTGCATATCCGGAGTACGTCTTTTTATTAAACCTAATCTTAACGCGGATTTTATCACATGTGTATCTAATGGGATAATTAAATTTATCGGGTCTACATTCCATAACCCAAAATCTACCGGTCCGCGTCTAATCATCCACCGCAAAAACATATTTAATCGCTTGCATGAAGATTTAGTTTCTATATCCGGAAACCCTTTTATGTGACCGAAATAATGTTTGAAATTATAAGTCAAATCATCAGCTTTTACTAAATCCTCTAACGTTTTATGTTTTTGGTATATACGTCTTAATTGCAGGCATAACTCGTAGAAATCCGCATATTTGAAAGTGCGGTATAACGTATAGACATTATCCTTATAGCAATCAAATGGCGTACTTCCGTCCTTTCTCAACTCTGTTATATATTTATAAGGGTGCCCCTCAAATATAACAGAATCTACATAATATGCCTTGCGTATAATCGCTTCACGATTCCCCCAAGACAACCAAGAAGTAACAAAGGCTGATACTTCAATGTCTAACGGATGGTTATACCGGTGGGGTATCTGTATAGGGTCACTCTCTATAAATTGGGCGGTTTCATATTCTGCCGCCCAATTTTGTAAATTCTGTATTAATTCCTTATTCATTTTCCGTATATTCTTCTATTATTAACTCATCCTGTCCGCGTTTAACCTCTTCGATGAAGCCCTGGAATCCGTTCTCCTTTGCGATATTTATAATAGCCTGTAATCTGTTTTGCCCCAAACTTTCACCGCGTGCAATCCGGAATACCTTAACTGTTGGGTTACTTGCTATAATCAATTTGGCCGCTACTTCCATTATTTGACTATCTGACACCTTACCGGCAATAAATGGCACGCCGTTTAACTCTAAACCTTCGTTAGTAAATGATAGGCCGGAAATAGGAAGTTTAGAATCTGATATTAAATTTTCTCGTTCTGAAGCTAATTTCCCTAATCTCTTTTCCATTGCATCAACATCCTTCGCAACGGAATCGCGTAGCCTTACCTTCTCTTTGTATTCGGATACAATACGACACTTTTTATTATATTCTTCTGCCGCCTTTAGACGTTCTGCGGTATCTAATTTTTCGGGATTGTCTTTTTCGTATTCTTCTAACCATTTATCAGCATTCGCCTTACGTCTTTCTAAATCAACCCTTTCTTCCTCTATGCTTTTTAACTGATTCGCTTTGTCGGTTTCTACTTGTTTAGAATCCTCTGTTAACATGTCTTGCGCTTCCTTATACGCTTTCTCTGCTAAAGCCAATCTTTCTTCATACGCTTTACGAGCTTCTATTAAACGAGATTTTATATTTTCTATCTTGTTTAAATAATCCTTATCTACTTGCTTTATCCGTTCGGGGATAGCCGATAATTGTATTATACGCTGTTCACGACTGGCGCGTACTGTCTTAGCCTTTTCTATTAATTGCGCAGCGACTTGTTGCTCCTGCATCAATGTGGTTATATCTTTCGGAACTGTGAATTTTTCCACATCGCCGGACGATAAATTATTTTCGGCCTCTGCACATAACGCGTTATATTGCTTTAATTCACGATTTGAAAACAAACGTTTGTCTTTCAAATCTATTATCTCGGAATCTATTTCGGCTATCCTTTTACGCACTTTTTCCGGTAATAAGGACTTAACAACTTCTATTTGTTTCCGTCTCCCTTCTGCCGTTTCTGACCATCTCGAAAACTCTACTGCATCAAAATCGGTATAACCGAATATTTTCTGTAACATACTTACATTATCAGAACGCATGCCACTACTCTTTTGAGTTATTGAAAGCGTTCCGCGTGGATTAGATTTAGTATAACGTAATTCAACCTTATACTCCTCGCCATCATCTCCGATAACCATTCGCGCAAAACCTTTATTTTCGCCATTCTTTAATACGGCATCTCGCGCTCCAGTAAGCAAAGCTCCAATCGCTTTTAAAACAGTACTTTTGCCTAACTCATTATCTCCGGTAATAAAATAGACATTACCTTCAAAATCGGCGTTAAACTCGCTAATAACTTGAAAATTTACAAGTTCTAATCTTTTAATTATCATACTCTCTTTTTTGTTTTAATACTAAGAATCCGCTTAGACAGTTGTTGAACTTTCAACAATGCAAAGATATAATTTATATTTTAAACGCGCAAACTTTTTTTAAAAAAAAAGATGTAATTAAAATAACTCCTTTTGCACTTTTTCCGGAATATTTTCTAAAACCCAATTTAATTTATTCTGTAACATATACCGGCCAAAGTGCATAATTAAAACGGCATCAGCATTCCACAAAGTAGGCGTTATATTCGGATATAATCTACCGGCTATTTCTTTATATCTCCGTTTCCGGTCTGCTTTTTCTTCATGAAACCCTTTTTTAATGATTCTAATTTTTAATTCACTTTGCCATTTTATCGGATGCACCATAACAAAAGGGATTCCGCACAATTCTATTAATATTTTTAGTTTCTCGTATTGTGCTAACATCTTTTGTATCCTATATAGTTTTCCCAAATTTAAACTATCTTCCGTTTGTTGTACGACATCGTCCGGCCTAACGTTTAATTTTTCAAGAAATATAATAGGGCAGCAAATACTCTTTATATGGCGCAAATAATCCGTCAAATCTGACAACTCTTTAGGCATCTTTAAAACATCAACCTTTTGCCCATAAACACGATACACCGCGATTCCACCATTAGCTCCGGGGTCTATCCCTATAATACAATTCACTTTCATACGTTTATATATTTATCTATCTGTATTTCATTCTTTACCATATAATCAAAAGCCTTCTTTATAGCTTTCAAACGGGCTATATTATGCGCTATCACCGTCAAATCATCAGCTTTTAAGCCCTTCTTCTGTACGTTCAACGCGGTATATTTATTAATCAGACCAATAGAAACACGCCGCATATATTCATGATAGGCAGAAATTTCTTCCTTTTCCGTAACCTTAACGCCATCAGCAAAACCGCAACGATGCAACCAATCAAAACAAAGTCTTTCGCCAACTAATGACATTCTTAGACGGCCAGTGTATTTATATTCCAAGAAATAAACCCTATTCTTATTTCGTGTAATCTGAATTTCTTTAATTGGGTCTATGATTGGAATTTCTTTTCGTTTTGCAATCTTATAAATCCTCTCAAAAGTTACATTTTGTCTTTTTATAAATGCGTTCAATACTTTGCCGAAATAATTCGCGTTAAATTGTTGATAGTGTCCACTATCCGCATTACCGGAACTGTTTCGCGGCAGATAATCATTCAACTCCCCAACGGCTAAAAGTTCAAACGCAGTCATAACGTCAGATAGTGTAAGATATGAGTAATACTTCACGAGCATGGATAAAATGCGCGACTGTATATATTGCCAATCTGTTTCACTTTTTGGTATTACATACCCTACATCAATAGCAATCAACTTAAATATACGCGAAAAATTAGCGACTAAAACTTCCTGCGGCGTGCCTTTTATCTGTCTTTTGGTTGACGCTTTAAATATCTGATAGTCTATATCCGACAAATCTTCCCTTTTTATTTCTTTGAATAGTTCGCGACGCTTTATAATCGCTAAAGGTTGATGCTCTTTATATAATTCTATCTCTTTCATACTTATTCAAAATCTTCATTTAACACACCTAACAAATCGCCGTAAGATAGTCCGCTATTTCCAAGTATCACGCTTTTTTCCTCGCCTGAATCGGAAGTATATTTTATCTGGCCTCGCCTATAATCAGCCCTTATAATGTTTCGTGTTTGCGCTATCCAGTCTTTTTGCATACGTCCTTTGCTCGCGCTCCAATCTTTTACGACGTTGTAATAATACACTAAATCGACTTTCTCAAATTCCGGCGTATTGAAACACTTGCGGAATAATTCAAAATCAAAGAAACGGCTTTTTTCAAAAAGACATTTATTCTTTTCCGACGTTCCGCGTATTTTTTCTCCTTCCTCTTTTTGTGGTATATCGCCAACGAAAGCAAAAAAGCCATTTTTTGCGTTATTTGATTTATTGTTATTATAGTCATTGTTACTAATAGTATTCATATATAAGGCGCGGACCGTTTTCGGTCCACTTTCAGACCGTTTTCGGTCTAAATCCTGACCGTTTTCGGGTTCCTCAGTCCGTTTTCGGTCTAAATCCTGACCGTTTTCGGGTTCTAATTTCCCATAGAGCCTGCATTTATCCGTAAATGCAATAACCTTTTTATTTCCTAACTTGCTAAGAATGAAATATCCCTTATCCGCAAGGGCTTTTAGGTTTTTCTGAACGCGTTTAGCACATCCAAATACTAAAGGAAAATCTTCTGATACTTTTTGCTCCGAATACCAGTAATATGTAACACCATCAATACAATAACTATTACACCAACGAGGGAAAGTAAATACAACCGCCATACATGCGGCTTCCGTTAATGTTAAATCTTTCCTGCATGCGAAATTTTGGTCTATTAATAAGCTATATTCCATATAATAAAAAAAATGCAGGGCTTTCGGCGTCCACTCCTACTCACCCGCATTTAATATTTTTCATTTAACGCTATAATGTGGACGGATTATAACGCCTTTTCTTTTGCAAATATACTATTTTTATTTTATCGTCCAAAAACTTCTTTAAACTTTTCATCTAAAGCAGAAAGTATTCGCATCCTTATCGATGGGTCTATATAACAGTCTGTAGAATAAAAACGAGATATTAAAGCCTTACGAGAACCGCAAAAACATCCACAAGTATAAAACGGCTCTATATTGGGATAATTATGTTTATACCATATATGATTTGTTCCGTTTGTTGCTACGTATGTTTTGGTAACTATAAATTCATATTTTATAGGCTTATATCCTTCACTATTCGGGTTACCGGCCGCGCTACTTCTCACGTCGTTATCTGAATCCTTTGCCAATTCGGCCAA
>ENA-UAON01000184-UAON01000184.1-human-gut-metagenome-genome-assembly--contig:-NODE-184-length-34102-cov-8.378477_pt1 | contig 34102 bp, 24 predicted proteins | sample MGYA00243469_ERZ654557 | MGnify/ENA primary metagenome ERZ654557 (study PRJEB26926, sample SAMN06164571) | human gut metagenome | biome: ENVO:00009003; feature: ENVO:2100002; material: ENVO:00002003...
AGGCTACACAACAGGAATATTACTTTAAGTCTATCGGTTTTCATATCAATCAAGTTGCAAATGTAGCGATTTTTAGTGAAAACTCGGCTTTTGTCTTTAAGTTTTGCGTTTTTTATTCGAAACTTGCCACAAAACCCGAAAAATAGACGAGTATTTGGACTAAATTCTTTTATTTTGTATCCCAAAATAAGTATTGAAAGATGGATTTGCTTAAGTTTATGAAGAATTGGACGTTACCTTTAGCTATGCTTGCAGGGGTTATCGGCTATTTTGTTTTTGCCAACTTCACTTTTCTGGAGCCGACAAAGCCATTTATGAATGGGTTGATTTCTTTTCTAACTCCTTCCTTGATTTTTGCCCAATTGTTGCTTACATTCTGTAAAATTGAACCAAAAGAGTTGGTCCCTAGAGTATGGCATGGCTGGTTGTTGGCTATTCAAGCTATTTCTTGTGGTATCATTGCGTTGTTGTTGATATTTTGTCCGATGGACGAATCTTATAAGGAGATATTCGAGGCGGCTATGGTTTGTCTTATTTGTCCTACTGCTACGGCAGCGGCAGTAATTACGGGGAAATTAGGTGGAAGTGCTTCCAGTTTGACTACTTATACATTACTTTCAAATATTTTGGCTGCAATAGCAGTTCCTTTGGTATTTCCATTGGTTGAGCCACATACGGATGTTACTTTTGGTATTGCTTTTCTTAAGATTTTAAGTAAGGTTTTCCCATTGTTGCTTGCGCCGTTTTTTATCGCTTTATTATTCCGTTATTATATCCCTCGATTCCATAAGTTTTTACTGGAATATCATACTTCAGCTTTTTATTTATGGGCGATAGCATTGACCATTGTAATGGGGCAGACTACTCGTTCTTTGGTTAACAGTACAGCTGATGTAACGGTAGAGATGTTGATTGCTTTTGCTGGTTTAGTAACTTGTTGTTTACAATTTTATTTTGGTAAAAGAATTGGTAGTGCATACAATGACCGTATAAGTGCAGGACAGGCATTGGGGCAAAAAAATACTGTACTAGCTATTTGGATGGCGGTTACGTATCTTAATCCTTTATCATCTGTCGGTCCAGGTAGTTATGTGGTGTGGCAAAACATCATCAATAGTTATCAGTTGTGGAAGAAAAGAAAAAATGAGATGAAAAATTAAGTCGCAGCTATTTACTTTGTTATACGTAATGCTTGGTATAGTAAAGTATATAGCTGCGTTCCATTAAAAATGAATTTGCCGTATATATCTCTTAAAGATTTCTTACGAAACCTGCAAAACGCTTCAATCCTTCTGCCAGTGTAGTACGTGGGCAGGCGATGTTCCAGCGCATGAATCCTTTTCCTTCAGTCCCGTACATTGCTCCTGCATTGAGCCATAATCCAGCTTCGTTAACCAATCGCTGTTCGAGTTCCTGCGAGTGTATGCCGAGTCTGTGACAGTCCATCCAAACGAGATAGGTTCCCTCCAATGCCGTGATAGGAAACTCGGGCAGATGCTCCCGACAGAACTCCTGCATATAGAGAAAATTGGCCTGTAAATATTTGATGAGTTGGTTCAGCCACTCTTCCTCTTCGTTGTAAGCTACTTGAGTAGCAATTACACCAAAAGGATTGACATCACATACTTCGTTATCGTTAATGGCCCGATCGATTTTCGCCCGACGGTCAGCATCAGCACATATAATGTTCGCAATCTGTAATCCGGCAATATTGAACGCTTTACTGGGAGATATACAGACGAATGGTGACGGAAATTTTCTGAGATGGAAGCAAACGGTGTGTAACGGTACTCTGGAAAAACCAGTTCGCAATGAATCTCATCCGAAACGACCGTAACATCGTGGCGAATACAAATTTCACCAATACGTACCAATTCTTCACGTTTCCATACTCTTCCGGCAGGATTGTGAGGATTGCACAGCAGCATCACCTTCACTTTCGGATCAGCAGTCTTACACTCTAAATCTTCATAATCGATGGTGAAAGTATTACTTGCAAAGATCAACGGTGATGATACCATTTCACACCCATTGTTACAGATTGAAGAAAAGAAACAATTATAAACCGGAGTCTGCACCAACACCTTATCTCCCGGAACGGTCAGAGCCTTGATGACTGCCGAGATGGCCGGGACTACGCCTGATGTGTAAATTATCCATGTGCAGTCAATCGTCCAACTGTGACGGCGTGCGAACCAATCTGTAACAGCCTCGTAATAACTGTTGGGCACACGGGTATAACCGAAGATACCGTGTTCCACCCGTCGGCGTAAAGCATTGACGATAGCGGGGGCTGTACGGAAATCCATGTCAGCCACCCACATCGGCAATACATTTTCGCTTTCTGAGCTATCCCATTCTTTTTCTTGAAGTCTTCTATTTTAAGTATTCTTTGAAAAATTCCTCCAGCTTATCGAATGGAATAATGTCTGTCCGGTCATATAAATCCGTATGTACGGCACCGGGAATAATCATCAGTTCTTTATTGTCGCCTTTCAGCTTCTTGAAAGTATCCTCACTAAAATAGCGGGAGTGAGCTTTTTCTCCATGAATGAGCAACACGGCACTGCGGATTTCATCGGCATACGCAAGGATAGGTGCGTTGAGAAATGCAAGATTGGAGGTTTTGTTCCAGCCCAAACCGGAGTTGATGGAACGGGGATAATAACCTCGTTCGGTCTTGTAATAATCGTAATAATCCTTTATGAACTGTGGTGCATCACCGGTAGGCTCCGGGTTCATCACGGTGCGGGGATAAGTGTCGGTACGGTAGTCTTCCGTGCGCTGGGTGTTAAACTCCTGACGTATTTTGTAGCGTGCATCCGCATTGTCTGCGGCATCGAAATAACCGTTTGCTGTACAGCGACTGATGTCGTACATAGTGGAAGCTACCGTTGCCTTGATACGTGTGTCGTTGGCAGCCGCATTGATAGCAAAACCACCCCAACCACAAATGCCAATGATGCCGATTCGTTCGGCATCCACATCCGGACGTGTCGCAAGGTAATCCACCGCCGCCGAGAAGTCTTCGGTGTTGATGTCCGGTGAAGCCACGCTGCGAGGCTGTCCACCGCTTTCACCAGTAAACGAAGGATCGAAAGCAACCGTCAGGAATCCTCGTTCGGCAAGTGTCTGGGCATACAGTCCCGACGACTGTTCCTTTACAGCTCCAAACGGACCGCTGACAGCAATGGCCGGCAGTTTACCTCCGAAAATCGTTTTCGGTGCATACAGGTCGGCGGCGAGCGTGATGCCGTAACGATTTATGAAAGTCACTTTGCTATGATTCACCTTGTCGCTCTTCGGGAACGTCTTGTCCCATTCCTGTGTCAGATTTAACTGTTCCATATTTTTGTGAGTGTTTTGTGCCGGGCTTTCCGTCAGGCCGAAGAGGCAGAGGAAAGCAGCCATTAAAATAGTTGTACGTTTCATAACCGATGTAATTTAAATTTTTATTGTTTTCTTTATCATAGTGCAAAATTACAGCGGATTACAGGAAAAGCCGGTAGATGGATTACTGATTGTATAACCTCAATTACAGACATTTTTTTACATGTGTCTCATCCAACGTTCTCGCTTCAAGCGGACCAGGAAAATCAGCCCCCTGAAACACAGCTTGATGCACATGGCAACCCATACACTTTTCAGACCTAATGACGGGGCGAGCAAGGCGGCTAATGACAGACGCACCGCCCGGATATTGAAGAAATTCATCAAGCACGGGACAAGCGTATCCGCTGCTCCGACAAAGACACCGTAAGTGATAATCGAGGCTGCAAACATCGGCTCAGCGAACGCTTCGATGCGCAGTGCCATTATGCCCAATTCCCGAATCTCCCCGACGGGGGCATCTAACCGATAATTTGGGGGGCGAACAGATACATGAGTACACCTATAACCCCATAACGGTCATACCATATAAATATGGTAATGCGGGCGAAACTTCGGACCAGTTTCCGGCGATCGGCACCGATACTCTGCCCAACCAGTGTCGTGCAGCATCGGCAATCCCATACTGGGCATATGCAGAGGCTTTCGGCTGTAATGGCAAATGAATTGGCTGCGATGGCGAAGACGCCCAACGGAGTCACGATAACTGTTGTCATGATTTGCGTACCACAAATGACGATATGCTCTAAACCGGATCGGATTGTGTTATGGCAGTTGTTCCTATAACAAATAAACTTGCAATCATGATGACTGATATACGTTTCATTATCACTTGATTTTATTAAGTTTTGAATTTCAGAATCTTGATGCAAAGATAAATACATGACTGAAAATACAGTGTAGATAAATTACAGATGTTATAACCCTAATGACATGATTTCCGGAAAGAATAGTATAAATCTGTAGCCAAGGTTGATACAATGTCTCAACCTGTTATTCTAGAAAATGATAAGTATAGAGTTTGAAATCTTAAATTGATGTTAAACAGGAAATTAGGCAAGGATTACAGCTACGTAATACCCCGGAATCGAGCGAGTGACTACACTATCAGCATCAGTTATGTTATTTTTACCAATAGTAACCGGAGCGTATTTGCAACAGGTGAGAAACTGAATACTGCAAGAAATTATCATGTTGCCTCTTTGGTTGAAATAGTGCTATGAAATAGAGATTTTAACCCATCGAAAATGGCAGGAAGAGCAATAGTGCCATGCACCTCGTCGGGAAATTTTTTATAAATGACATGCAAATGCTTGTTTTTCATTTCAGGGATGATCTTATTTTTTAAGCTGTCGGCCAATGAAAACTGAATAAGTTTGATTGCAGGACGTTGGCGGGTGGCGAAAGCAACATACAAATGTTTGCCGGAGAAGTCTTTTTGATAAACATTCTTTGCAGCTTGTTGTAGAAAAACTCCTCGGTCCCACCATAAGCTTGGATCTATTGCTATATACGAGTCAAAAGACTCGGGGTGATTTGACAGTGTCTGTAGGGTAAATAAACCTGCGTATGAATGTCCGACAAGAAAGTTTGTACCGTTGGCAGGAACTTTATTTTCCACTTCCAGACGTAGTTCCTCTATCAGAAAGCGATAGAACTGTTCAGCTCCACCACCTGCCGGCTTATCATAGGGACAAATAGTACCATCCCGGCGGGCGGCTGAGCAGGTAGGAGTGAAATCTCTGGTCCGGTCTGTGTTTAAGACAGCAACAACGATGCAAGGAGGTAAATTTGAGGTTTTAGAAGAAGAGAAGAAACGCGTAAAGCCAACCACGGAATGAAAGAAGGAATCTCCATCCAATAGATAAAGAACCGGATAAGCCTTTCCTTTTTCACCTGCTTTGGTCTCAGGTACATAAATCCAATATTTTCTTTCTTCATTCAGTATTTCAGAAAACAATGTATGACGCGTTCCGATATAAATGGAATCTTGTTTTTGTGCGGAGAGCGGGAATATCCATCCTATTTGTATAAACAGTATTATATAAAGTTTCTTCATTTATTCGTTTTTTGGGGTTGCAAAGTTCGATGAAAATGTGGAAATGGACAATCCCTATTTTTAGGTATTTCAGAATATCTCCGATGGAAATTCCCTCTATGTTTTATGATTTTGTGGAGGTGGCACCGGATGCATCGGAAGGAATTGATTGAACCGGATTTTTAAGTAACTTCTTAGGGGAATTCATTAAAATATCCTATCACTTCTAACATTTCCCGATTAATTTTGTATTTTTACAGACATACAAAGATTAACTGTAACAAGATATGATTATTTCTGTCGTCTTAGTATCTATGATGGTGGTTTTCGTAACAGTTTATCATTTTGTTACAAAGCCGAAAAAGCAGCAAGAAAAGATTTATTCGGCGATGACCACCGATGAGCTTATCAGGTTCGTGCAGTCCATGCACTGTGAACTAGTGAAGAGAATTGATGCTGATGCCATTATCATCGGTTTTCAAGGAGGTTATTTTCATTTATTAAGAGAAAAAACAGGTCAGAATATTCAGTTATATTATAAAGATTTCTATGCATGTAGCTATGAACAGTCTAAAAAAATAGTTTTTGACATTAACAACATTAACTGCCGATACACAGCTTGGACTTGCTATTTGCGTAAAAGTCATGAGGACGGAGAAAGTGAGACACCTTTTACGGCTTGTCTGTCTGCCTGTCTGTTCTTGTCGGGCAGTGAAACTCAGTTAAAACAACATTTGCGGGTATTGCTTGAGTCATCTTTTATGATAGCCCGTAGTTTTAAAGAGTTGGCAGAACAATCTGATTCAATACAAGACGTGTTGGTGAAAAAAGAATTCGAAAATCGTTTAGCTTTGTTAAGACGAAAATTGGAGATTGGACATGGTAAGCTGTTGGAACCTGTCGATGTTTCCCGGCAAGATATGGATCAGATAGAGGATATTCTTTCTCTTTTTGGTACAGTGAAACAGGAAGATATAAAGGGAATGACACTGATTTGCAATGAGCGGATAGAGAGGCGTACCGAATTATTGTCTATTCTTTCTCTTCGGTTGAAAGATGCTGTGATGGATGAAAAAGGACAGGCGGGAAAAGATGCTCTGATCTGTATCACACTTGCTGAAGGGCAGTTGGTGATTGCGTTGGAGAAAGCTGAAGGCAGTAATGAACGATCTCTTTATTATAAGTTGTCGGCTATGCGAACGGACAGAGTGGATGCTTTTTTCGATGAAACCCAAAAAGGCAGAGTATTCAGTAGTATGATTGAGGTTAGATTGACAACGGATCATGATGATTATTGGGAGTTGAAATATATGTTGGACGATGCTAAAGAAAAAGCGGAAAACAAACAGTTTGACGAACTGACGGAGGAACAACAGGCGTTGCTGGCTTATACCGAGCCTACCTTGCAGACTACTATTTATTGGGGGAAGAAATTTTTCAGGCAGCAATGTTATCTTCAGGCGTTGGGGTGTTATCTTTCTATTTTTCGGTATTATCAAGTCCACTGGACGGAATTGCCGGAGCGTGGCAAGGAAGAATATTATGTGATTTGTTATCATATCGGTTTTGTTTATCTCACATTAGGGCATTTTGAAAAGGCTTATTATTATTTGACTAATGCTAAAAGAAATTCATCCATTCATGCGATTCGTGATTTTACCAACTGTCTCGTCGAAATGAAGGATACAGGAGCTCTTGAGTATATTTATTCTATGGTGAGTTTGGTTGGCAGTCAGATAAAGACGTATGGTGATGAAAAGAATACCTTGTTTCCACTTTATCATTTTCTTCGGCGCAGGGCAGCACAAGTATTAGTAAACTTGAAATATTATTCGCAAGCTAGGGAACTGCTCTATCAAATGCTGGGAGAGGAGGAGAATCGTGAGTTTGCGGAACGGGAATTGCAGTATCTTGAGAGTATGGGTGCAAGTGATGATGCGAAGCGGAACGAGTGAGAAGAATGTGAGGAGGTTGAATGAAAGTTTCATGGAATTTCATAATGGGATGTTGCTAGGAGTAAAGCAGAAATGTGGAAAATGTTCTGTAACATGGGCTGCTCTTCATTGAACTCTGTGAAGTTACATTTTGTTTGTATTGATGATAAAGTGTAATCCCTATACCGTCCTTCTGAGCTTTTGATCTGATGGTATCTTGTCAAGTATCCTTGGATGAGTAAAGGTTGTTTATCTTTCTCATCTCTGAAAGAAAAGGTATAGGAGTAGAGTTGTCCGATGCAGCATATTATGCTAATTGATTGTCATTAGTTTACATCAAAAGATAGAAGCCTCTAAAATTTACTTGTTTTTCGCAACAAATTGATGATTTAACGATTTTTTTCATCCTCTTTCTCCAAACAGAGAGAAAAAAGGCAAAACCGTCTTTTCGGCTCCCGACTTTTTGTTGGATCTTCGATCAGAGGGTGAGTACAAGGGTCGGCCAGTCAGCCAGTTGTTTCCGGTTTCTCCTTCGGGACATCCTTGGGTTTCCAGGCTACGATGAAGCTAACAGTTGTGGATTTGATCTAATAACTTTTTGCAAACCAATCGGTGAGTATCTTTTGCATTCGCATCGAGAGCTTGGTTACGGGAAGGTCTGTCTTTTCGGTAAAGAGCTTAAAGCTGCGGTATTGCATAGAAACACCGCTCTGCAGTGCCAACACCTCGTATTTGATTCTCTTGAAGGACCCTAGGCGGTCGCCCCTATGAAGAGAGTTTTATACTTGATTTTTTTTAACCCGATACTCTTGTATGCCGTTGATGTGATTAGTGTTTCCTCTATAGCTCTGCCGTATAAAATAAGCATTCCCTATAGAATTAGGTAAAGTCGCTCTATAATTGAAGAGAGCGACTTTACTTACGATTTAATACTAACCTTCCTGATATATCCAGTAATCATTATCCTTTCTATTATCTTTGAAATATTGAATACGGTCAACGATGTCAATGCCTTCTTTGTTTTGTGGAATGATAAATCTGGCACGCTCTTTATTGTCCTTCAAAGAGTATGATACAAAAGCATTGTTTTCACATCTCAACAGCCCTTTTCTGTAAGAGAGCGCACGGATATCATATCGTTCTACAGAATTTGCTACTGCTTGTCCTTCAATGAGTGCTTGAAGCATACATTGGTAGGCATTAGATGATTCACGCTTTTCAGAGTGCAATGCCACAAGAGCGTATGGTTGTTCATCATACATAGTATATTTGCCATAACGCTCGGGGCGGAAGCATGGATACGCGATATAATAATATCGCCAATCGTATTGACTTTTAGTTTTGCATTCTGTTAGATACGCATCAATTTTTTCTTGTAAGTAAATGTCGTCTATTTCTATATCAATCTCAAGCAGAGAACGTAATGATTTTTTTGTCTTATTAAAATCTGGATTTTTGCCTGTCGGATGAAATAATGCATACCAAGCCTTATTGCCAATTTCATCCTGATTCCCAGAACCAAGTTGAATGCACCAATTATTTATCCTTTGGCTATAATCATACGTTGCTAACATTGCACAGTCAATAATATCGCGAGAGCATCTATCAAAGACATGGATGAATCGCTGATAAAGATGAGTATTCTCATACCCAACAACATCTGTACGACCTTGAAGCAGATAGTGATCCTCCAACTGAAAAAGACCAGCAGAATGCTCGGGATGTTCTTTGGTAAACTGGAGCTTTTGACGCTCCTCTTCCATCTGAATTACATTGAAATTCAGTCTCACGTCATTATCAATCATTATACTATCTGCAATTTCCCCAGAAAGAATAATATTTTCTACCTGACGAAGATTTGCGGGCATACGGTTTCCTGCATCACCATTAGGGGTATCGACAACTTCGTTTCTGGAATTTTTGAGCAGATTCACTACCACACGCAAGCGTCGACGGAAATCCATTTCTTTTATCTTATCATAGTTCATTAAATAGATAAGAAAGGAGTAGAGCATTATTAACCAATAGGTAGTATTTTTACGCAACGCGGCTCCGGTCAATACCCCTTTGAAAATATTGAGATCTGTAATTTGTTGAGATACGACAACTTTTTCGTGTTCATGATAATCTTTTGACAGGTAAGAGTTGAAAAAAATATCAATTGGGTTAAGTATTAATGAATTAGAACGTCGCTCTTTGTTTTGAATATTGACCATGCAATCAAAGGCTTGTTCAAAAAACACTACATTTTTTGGTTGATTCTTATAAAGCCTTTCCAGTAAACTGAAATCATCTTCTAAATCAAATTCTGATGAAGAGCGATCTGACTTATAGACAAGAATAAGGGAAATCATATGGAAAAAGTTTAGAAAACCGCTATCGACGAGATTATACTCATCCCTATAAATCCAAAGTAAATCGGTCCATTCGCGGTCTATCTTAAGGCCAATGCGTTTAGCAGTAGCTTCATCGTCATTTTCAGAACGCATAACCTTTAAGAGTTCTGCCTTAAAATGTTCAAAGTCAGTGAGTGGTTTTCCACGGGAGTTCATCTTGATGTAAATGTCATCGGTTAACTTCATCTCCTCAATATCGCGGAAATAGAAATTAATTTTATCCAATTTGTTCCATAAGTCATTAATATCGGCAAAACGCTTTTGGATTTCATCAAGCATTGTGAGCATTCCTCTAACCGTAGGATCGTTGCTCCATTCCATTGGAAACCATCCCTCATTTTTAATTTCATCACTAAGATGTGTTTTCCATGTAGGTTCGTAGTTAACGAGCTTTATAAGAAAATCTCTCGCGCTATAACGTGTGTTGTATGAAAACCTCGCAAGTCGCTTATCGTTGATGCCCTCTTTTTTATCTGCATACCAATGAAGTAGCCAAAGAGTAGTTAGTCGTTGCTGTCCATCAAGAGGAATCAGCTGACCATTCTGAATATTACCATAAATGAAATCGAGGGTTAAACCATTGTTTATTAATCCAGCATGTATTGCTGATAGAAAACGTTCACGAGTCTTTACTGCATGTGCATCAGATCGGCCTTGTGCATAAGCACGTTGAATCCGTGGTATAGTGATTCCACTTATTCCGTAAGGATTGTTTTCAGAAATCAGATTCTTCAGTGTCGTAGTTTCCATTTGTCAAGTTGGGTATAGTGGTATCGTTATTATCCTGTTTATAGTAAGGTGAAATTTTCTCATTAAGGGCCTCGGCATAATCTCTTCGGTCTGTCTCTCCCCAAAAGAAAAGCGATGGACCCTCTTGAGTATAGTACTTGAAGAATACGTGTTTTGTACAAATTGGAATGTATCTTCCTTCTTTATCATAATTAATGACACGGTGTCTTTTAACATCAAAAACGGAGTTGCTAAGAGCCGCGTTTTGAGATACATCTAGCAGTGCCATATTTGCTAATCCATGCGAGTAGCTATTCTCCTTAACGACATCTTCCTTAGACGTGAATATGATAATTACTTCCTTCTGAATCTCATTAAAGCGTTCACGCACATTCCCTGGATCCTTATCGCTATGAAGTTGTTCAATCAATATCTCCATTTTCTCTATAAGTTCATTATTTACCTCAAAAATAGAACTTTCAGAAGATTTCAAAAGTGCAATATGACTTTCTAGCCATGTAAGAATATCTTTATTCTTTTTAAGGCTTTCGGCATTTTGAGCGTGGATATGCTCCAAACTCCATATAGAATCTTTATGTTTGTCAAATGGGAACCTTCGTTTACCATCGTCCATCAGACGTTCTGTTTCCACATTAAACAAAGTCAATACCTTTTGTAGTTTGTCTTTCCTTGTATCGTATGATAAGCTAAGTAACTCTTCTTTATCTTTAATGCTTATTGATTCTGAAATCATTTTGTCGAGCTCGCTAAGAAATATATCCTTAGCAAGAGGAGTGTTGCCATCATTTTGCCATACGGTATAAATTTTCCTTAGTGGAACTCCTATAGTAATCAGATAACCAATTTTATGGTAAAAGTCATGGTTCGTATACCATTCGCGGAGTGTAAGAAACACATGATAGATGCGACTCCATATCTCAAGAAGCGGATTTTCTGTGGTGGTTTCCGATAGAGACTTTATTTGTCGATCAAAGTAAAAGAATGTACGATACTTTTCACGATCATTCCCTGATTTGTCTACCATCAGATCAAGGATAAGATCTATACGAGTTGGCATTTGATCTCCATCAATATTGGACAAAAAGCCCCAAAATGATGGATTTTGTAGTTCTTGCTCAATCATGTCCCACTGGAGTGAGATTTCCTCCTGTCGTCCTGACATCTTGTCTCGCACACTGTCTTTAAGAAACAAGGCTTTGACAAGTTCCGAGCTTGTCAGTGGAATTTTTCCAATGTTTAGACGCTCAAATAGCTCAATACCATTCTCAGCAGAATCCACTTCGTACCAAATGACGTTTACTGATGATATGAAATATTCATTGAGTTTGGTCAGGTAAGCTGCCATTTCTCGACGCTCACCCTGTGTCTTTTCTGTAAAATATTGCTCTATATATTCGTATGCAGATGCGATAAAATAATAATCTATATTCAGCTCTCTAAGCGAAAGATCAATATTACCAAGAAAGTTTGCTGATTCTTTACGAGTTTCATACTCTAACTTAAAGCTAGGTTCATATAGATCTCCCAGTTTTGCTTCCATATACTTGCAGATGAGGTATATGGTTGTAAGACGTTGCTGCCCGTCAATGAGCTCGAACCTCTCATTGCTTTTCTTTACAACAATTGGTTGTAAGCAATATGGCTTTCCCGCACTTTCATAAATGTCATCGAGAAGGAGTTTTATTTCCTCCGAGGTCCATCTATAACCCCGTTGATAATCGGGGAGGTAGAAAAGGCCCTTGATCTTCCCTACATTTTTTGTATCAAGAATAATGTTTGACATATTGTAGTATCTTAATATAATTTTTTATACAATGTAATATCGTATGCTGACTGATTTTCGCTAGTTTGTATTTAAAAGGTGGAAACTTTACGAAGTTACTTGTTTTTTCGCTAAGAACCGATGTTTTAATGTTTTTTATCGTTTCTCTTCGAACAGAGGGAGAAAGGGTAAAAACTGCCTTCTAGGGCTTCGATAGATCTTGTTCACAAAGATAGGGTATGTCGGAGTTCGTTTTGCCCAAAAGGGTAGTAAAATCGAGGATAGATTCACAGGTATTTTCTGGTTCCCATGCGAGTGTTATGTGTTCTATTCGGAGTTGTATTTTGTTCGATCTTTACACTCGGTTACTCTACGTTTTGCAGCCAAAAGAAAAATGATTGAAGTTATTTCATCATAGTGCAGCCATCTCTTCTCCCTTATTTTGACTTTACTTTATTGAACGTATATAGGAATACGGGGATAAAGTAAAGTTGGTTTTCATTTGAATAGCAAACTAATCTTGAATATATGTTGTAAGGTAATTTTTGTAGAATAGACATTTAATTCGCTTGGAAAAATGTCGTGTAATGGGGATGATTCGTTTGAAAAAGTGTAGAGCCTTTATACTGCTGTGTCTTCTAGTCTTGCGATTTTGTCTGCAATCTATCATTAAATAGATAAAAAGTAATATTTTTGCATATTATATGATAAGTTGATTATGACAAAGAATACAATGGGGATTAAGTTGCCTCGAAAATTGGAGCAGAAGATGTCGGTTGTGGGAGAGCAGATAAAACTGGCTCGATAGCGGAGGAATTTGAGTGTGGCTCAGATGGCGGAACGGGCACTTGTTCCCCGTTGACTGTGTTCCGAATAGAGAAAGGCGCACCGACGGTAGCAATCGGAATATACTTGCGAGTGCTGTATGCTCTGCAGCTTGATGATGATATTCTGTGGCTGGTCAAAGAAGATAAATTGGGAAAAGCTTTGCAGAATTTGAGTTTGAAGACAAGGGAACGTGCTTCGAAGAAAGAGTAAGCGATGAAGACGCTATATGTATATGCCGATTTTGATTGGATCGAAGAAACAGAACTCGTTGGTGAGTTAGGCTATGAATCTCTTCGTAGCTCGGATTGCTATTGTTTTACTCTCAATGATGGATGTTTTGAAAAAAACACGGAGATTTGTTTCTGAGCGATGATCTGAATAATTATCAGGGACAGCAATATACGCAATCGGAGAAAGATATATTTGGATGTTTCTCGGATGCTTTGCCGGATCATTGGGGGCGAAAGTTGTTGCTGCGACGTGAGCAGATTGTAGCGATGGAGGAGAAGCGACCGGTACGAAGACTGTTTCCTTTCGACTATTTGATAGGTATCGATGACTTTTCCCGAATGGGGGCTTTCTATTGTAGAAATGATTTTCCGTTCGGTACGAAGCTCGGCTAAATCAAGGAATGCGGTTTTTCTTCCATAAGAGAGCCTTTGGGAACTATTTCGTAGGAATAGGCTTTCTCAAAGGCTTGGTGTCCGGCATCTGTCATAAGTCCTCGGTCTTCAAGATTGATACAACGTTCTTTGTTTAACTCAGTCCAATGACTTCCTTTGCGATGAGGTGAAAGCCGCTGTGCAAGGCATCCGTCTGGCAATTTCTTTAGAGTTGAATCAATCCACCCGAAGCACAATGCTTCTTCAACAACTTCAATGTATGGAATACATTCGTATGTGGGCTGTTTAGAGCGTGAAGTTACAACCCAACACGATTTCACCCGATTATGGTTGACCTTCAGCCATTCTCTCAACTCGATGCGGTCTGTGAAGTCTAGTAGATTGATAATTTCCATATTTGCCTCCAACTGATATGTTATTAATCCAACTGTTTTCTATAAACTGAGTCCAATGTATTTCCTTCTTTATCTTTCCATACCAACCAGCCGTTGTTGCTGCTACCAATACAGAAATCTGCGGCAGTACTGGGACTTGAAAAAGTTTTATCTGATGTCAATACCAATATTCCGTTCTCAGTAGAAGTGTAATCTTGAAGCATCTTTTCTCGTTTTTCTTTCCAGTTGAAAGACGGAACCATTGTTTTGGCAACAGTACTTCCTTTTAGGACTGTGAATCCATCGGAACTGTAGAAACCTTTTGCATTGCATCCTCTACCTTTGGTGTAGAATAGATGTTCTTCTTTGGGTTGTGATACTTCAAAAATGTTGCAACCGATAAATGATGCCAAAAACTTCACATCTTCGAAAAATTCATTCATTGAGTCCTGTTGATGCTCCGGTAGGTTAGGGGCTTTAGGAATTTGTTTATTATCGCTTAAAACAAAAGCGTTTGCTTTCTTGGCTTCGGCTATAGCTTTATGTTCTAGGTATTGCACATCAACTTTAGTCATATCGGCGTCTTTCGATACAAATATGAGTGCTTTTTGCCAAAACGATTTTTTGCTATCGTGGTCTTTTACACGTTCTTTAAAGTTCTCCGTTTCACCTATATACGCCTGCGGCTTGGTTGATTCATCTTCCCCCAGCAATATATAGAATGCAGGTTTTTGTAACTTCTCTTGTGTATTCAAATAAGAGAGATTAGAACGTGGTACGACAAACATTTGGCAAATTTTGTTGCTAATGAATGCGTATTGAGTTCCTTTTGGGTCTCCATCAATGAGATATGTTGTTACTGTCTTTCCCATAAATATGTCTAAATTCAATTACTTTGAGGTATAACTCATTTAAGAACTGACTTTTCTTAATGCAAATATACACTATTATCGAATATAATTCCCTATATTTGTCTAATAAAATCATATCAAGTAATGAAACTGAATAGAATAAAGACTGTTTTATCCGAAAAAGGTATTTCTCAAACGTGGTTAGCTAAACAGCTAGATAAGAGTTTCAGTATGGTCAATGCCTATGCCTGTAATCGGATTCAGCCTAATTTGGAAACCTTGCAACGGATTGCGGAGATATTACAAGTTGATTTGAAGGATTTGATAACTGATAAAAAAGAAAGGTTACAATAAATTATTTAATACGGTTAGGAGGTTCTGGTTCCTTTTGTAACTTGTTGCAGATGTGCCTATGAACTTCTGATAATATATATTATCAAGAATATGACTCCTGAAGAAAAAGCAAGAATAAAGATAGACCAGTGGTTTGCCGATGCTGGTTGGAAAGTAGTCAACAGGGAGGATTATGAACCTACTTGTACGGCTGTAGCCATAAGAGAAGGTTTATTGAAAGGAAATCTTGAGGCAGATTATTTCCTTTTCATTAATGGAAAAGCAGTAGGGGTACTTGAAGCTAAGCGTGAAGAAACAGACGCTTTTGCCTCCAAAGTATGCGAGCAAGCAGCCTTATACGCAAGAAGTGTTCCGAATATCTATCAGGCATATCAAAAGCCATTGCCTTTTATCTTCACCTCGAATGGTAAGGAACTATATTGCTGTGATTTTCGTGAACAAGATTCTTGTTTCAAGCAGATCATGAATATCCCTACACCACATGAATTGGTAAAGAGACTGGGAATTGAAGATGCATTTGCCGGACTCCCTACATTGAAAAAGAAAGGGCTGCGTGATTGCCAATATGAGGCGGTAACAGAACTTGAAAAGAGTTTCCGCAGTGGACAAAATCGGGCATTGATGGTTCTTGCTACCGGAGCTGGCAAAACATATGCTGCTTGTCTTGCTACCTACCGGATGCTTTCTTATACACCAATGCATAGAGTGTTGTTTCTTGTAGACCGAAATAATCTTGGAAAACAAGTAGAAGGAGAATTTGGGACTTTCCGTCTGACAGAGAACGGGGATGCTTTCAATACTATCTTTACGGTCAATCGCCTTCGCTCGTCTTCTATTCCTTCTGATAGCAATGTCGTTATTTCTACAATACAACGTCTATTCTCATTCTTGAAAGGAGAAACTATTGAGGATAATGATGATGACGAGAACGAACCTATAGAGGAAGTAACCTTGCCTCCTAATCCCAACTTACCGCACGACTATTTTGATATGATTATCATAGACGAGTGCCATCGCTCCATTTATGGGAACTGGCGCAAGGTGCTGGAGTATTTCGATACGGCAAGATTGGTTGGTCTGACCGCAACTCCTATCCCTGAAACAATGGCATTCTTTAATAATAACTGCATTGTTAACTATACATTGGAAAAGAGTATTGTTGATGGCGTGAATGTGGATTGTCGGGTATATAGAATAAAAACGCAAGTCACAGAAACGGGTGGGGCTATATTAGAGGGTGAGAAATTTAAAGAAGAAACAAGATATACAGGTGAGGTTAAGATTGTAAGTAGTAAGGAAACCAAAATCTATACAAATAAAGAACTTAATCGGAGTATTATCAATCCGGCACAGATAAAGTTAGTCCTTTCGACCTATCGGGATGTGGTTTATACAGAGTTGTTTAATGACCCGCAACGTGAACCAAATATGGACTATTTGCCCAAAACATTGATTTTTGCTCTCAATGAAGCTCACGCTACAAATATCGTACAAATAGCTAAAGAGGTGTTTGGACGGACTGATGGCCGCTTTGTTCAGAAAATTACCTATTCGGCAGGCGACAGTAACGAACTGATACGCCAATTCCGTAACGACAAGGATTTCCGTATTGCAGTGACCTGCACATTAGTTGCCACAGGAACAGACGTAAAGCCGCTGGAAGTGGTGATGTTCATGCGTGATGTGGAATCATTACCTTTGTATATTCAGATGAAAGGGCGTGGAGTGCGTACTATTGGTGATGAGCAACTTCGCAATGTTACCCCGAACGCATTCAGTAAGGATTGTTTTTATTTGGTTGATGCGGTAGGTGTGACGGAACATGTGCAAACAGTGGCACCTATAGATGATGGTCCTATAACAAAGACGATTACTCTAAAGGAGCTGTTAGAACGTATGAGTCATGGCTATATTCCAGACGAGTATCTCAAACGGCTTGCGGCAACGCTTGCTCGAATATACAACAAGGCGGATGATTCGCAACGGAAAGAGTTTGTCCGTTTGTCTCATGATGACATGAAGGAGCTTTCTGTCAGAATATACGATGCGTTGGAGAAAGGCATTCTTCCACTGTTTGTAAGCACTGATGAGCCTAACAATGAACGTAAGGGGCTAGTCGCTCCGCTTGCCAATCATGCGGATGCTCGGAAATTCCTTCTTATACTTGCAGCCGGATTCGTCAATACATTGATGCCGGGTGAAGATACGCTTATCTCCAAGGGATTTTCCATTGAGGAAGCAAAAAGTACGATAGAAGCTTTCGAGGAATTTTGCAAAGAACGCAGCGATGAAATAGAAGCACTACGCATTATATATAATAATGAAGGAACACCTATCACCTATTCTATGTTGAAGGATTTGGAGAACAAACTCAAAATGGCAAACAACCATTTCACTTCCAAACAACTTTGGAACTCTTATGCCATAGTTAATCTTAAAGCGGTAAGGCGTTCCACAACCAAAGAAGAAAGCGATGCATTGACCAATATCATACAACTTGTGCGCTTTGCTTTCCACCAAATCGAACGATTGGATAGTGTAGTTACTACCTCTAAACAGTTTTTCAATCTTTGGTTAGGACAAACCCAGCGTGAAATAACTGACAAACAGCGAGAGGTTATCAGTCGTATTGTGGATTACATCGCTTCTAACGGAGCTTGTACTATCAGAGATATTCGTGAAGATGATGCTACCCATGCAGCCCAAATGATTAGAGCGTTTGGCAATATGCAGAAGGCAGACGAGGCACTTCATTCCCTTTACACATTTGTAGTTTTAAGAAAAGCAGCATAAAGAAATGGCAACAAATAATACAACAGAGCAATCGCTCACCAAAAAAGTATGGAATCTGGCAACCACTCTTGCCGGACAAGGAATTGGATTCACTGATTATATTACCCAACTGACCTATCTTTTATTCTTGAAGATGGATGCCGAAAATGTAGAAATGTTTGGAGAAGAGTCGGCTATTCCAACTGGTTATCAGTGGGCAGATTTGATAGTACTTGATGGCTTGGATTTGGTAAAACAATATGAAGAGACCCTTAAATTGCTTAGTGAGCAGGATAATCTGATAGGTACGATTTATACGAAGGCGCAAAACAAGATAGACAAGCCTGTTTATCTGAAAAAGGTCATCACCATGATTGATGAGGAGCAATGGCTTATTATGGACGGTGATGTGAAAGGAGCTATCTACGAAAGCATTCTTGAAAAGAATGGACAAGACAAGAAAAGCGGGGCAGGACAGTATTTTACTCCTCGTCCACTTATTCAGGCAATGGTAGATTGTATCAATCCGCAAATGGGGGAAACGGTTTGTGACCCGGCTTGTGGAACGGGTGGATTCTTGCTTACAGCTTACGATTATATGAAAGGTCAGTCAGCAAGTAAAGAAAAACGTGATTTCTTGCGTGACAAAGCTTTGCATGGTGTGGATAATACGCCTTTAGTGGTGACGCTTGCTTCCATGAATCTTTATTTGCATGGTATTGGTACAGACCGTAGTCCGATTGTTTGTGAGGATTCTTTGGAAAAAGAACCGTCAACTCTTGTAGATGTGATTCTTGCCAATCCTCCTTTTGGAACTCGTCCGGCTGGATCGGTGGATATTAACCGCCCGGATTTTTATGTAGAGACCAAGAATAACCAGTTAAATTTCCTCCAGCACATGATGCTTATGCTCAAAACGGGAGGACGTGCAGCAGTTGTACTTCCTGATAATGTTCTCTTTGAGGCTGGAGCAGGTGAGACTATTCGTAAACGCTTATTGCAGGATTTTAATTTGCATACTATCTTGCGTTTACCTACAGGTATTTTCTATGCCCAAGGCGTAAAAGCCAACGTGTTGTTTTTCAGCAAAGGACAACCGACCAAGGAAATATGGTTTTACGACTACCGTACAGATATAAAGCATACGCTTGCCACCAATAAACTGGAACGGTATCATTTGGATGATTTTGTTTCTTGCTATAATAATCGAGTAGAGACATACGATGCAGAAAATAATCCGCAAGGTCGTTGGCGTAAATACCCTGTAGATGAAATTATTGCCAGAGACAAAACAAGTCTTGACATTACTTGGATAAAGCAAGGTGGTGAGGTGGACAACCGTTCATTGGCAGAACTGATGGCTGATATAAAGGATAAAAGCCAAACGATAAGTGCTGCTGTGGTTGAACTTGAAAAGCTGCTTGCGAATATTGAAGAAAATTGAGTTATGGGAAAAGAGATTATCACAAATGATAAAGATATAAACGACCTGTTCTTGAAGGTTGTTAACCTTGTCACGCAGGCAAGGGAACGTGTGGCAACAGCCGTCAATATAGCTGAGGTTTATACTAAGTTCCATATCGGACAATATATAGTAGAATATGAGCAAAAGGGGGAGACAAGAGCCGAATATGGAAAGGCGGTGCTGAAAGAACTCTCCAAACGTCTGACTGATAGGTTGGGAGATGGATGGTCATATTCAACGCTTAAGAATATACGGCAGTTTTATATTGTTTTTTCTAAAGGGCTAACCAGTGGTTGTCCAAAGCCGGGTCAAAAGGCTAACCAGTGGTTAGCCGATTATCCGAAGTCAGAGGAATGTATCTCTGAGCCGACATTCGCTCTCTCATGGTCTCATTATCTTATACTGATGAGGGTGGAAAATCCGGATGCCCGCAGTTTCTATGAAATAGAATGTACTCAACAACAATGGTCTAAAAGACAACTCAGCCGTCAAGTAGGAAGCTGTCTTTATGAGAGATTGGCTTTGAGCCGTAACAAAGATGAAGTAATGCGGCTGGCTAAGGAAGGACAATCTATTGGGAAACCATCAGACATTATCAAGAATCCCATCACATTAGAGTTTCTTGGTCTAAAACCCGATGCAGTTTATTCAGAGTCTAAATTAGAGAATGCCATTATCAACAAGATGCAGCAATTCCTATTAGAACTTGGCAAAGGATTTCTATTTGAAGCAAGGCAGAAAAGGTTCACATTTGATGAGCAGCATTTCTTTGTTGACTTGGTGTTTTACAATCGTTTGCTACAATGCTATGTGCTTATAGATTTGAAGATAGACAAACTAACTCACCAAGACCTTGGGCAGATGCAGATGTATGTCAACTATTACGACCGCTATGTCAAACAAGACTTTGAAAAGCCGACAATTGGTATTCTACTGTGTAAGGAGAAGAACGATGCACTAGTGGAACTTACCTTGCCTAAGGATGCTAACATCTATGCTTCTGCTTATCAACTCTATCTCCCCAACAAGGCTTTATTGCAAGCTAAGGTGAAGGAATGGATTGAAGAGTTTGAAGAAAATGAGGAATTAAAGAAACTGGAAGAACATGAATAGTAATTGTGCAGCCAAAACTGCACAATTACAAACAGAAATATAACGATGGATACAAAAGCGTTACGTCAAAAGATACTCGACCTTGCGATACATGGAAAACTTGTACCCCAAGATCCCAACGATGAACCAGCATCAGTTCTGCTCGAACGAATCAAGGCTGAAAAAGAACGACTGATAAAAGAAGGCAAAATCAAACGGAGTAAGAAGTCTGCAAAGTCTTCCGATACGCCCCATTATGAGAACGTATTACCAGATGGATGGTGTTTGACAGATATAGGAGAACTTCTGATTAATCGTGACGGTGAAAGGAAACCTGTCTCGTCAGTGATACGTAGCAAGCAAACGAGTAAAATTTATGATTATTACGGTGCAGCAGGGGTAATAGATAAAGTGGATAGTTATCTTTTTGATGAAAGATTGCTTCTTATAGGAGAAGATGGTGCTAATTTATTATCAAGAAGTAAAAATAATGCATTCTTCGCAGAAGGAAGATATTGGGTCAATAATCATGCTCATGTGTTGGATGCTACAGATAAAAACTTACTTGACTTTATCGCAATTGTTATCAACTCAATGAAACTGGACGATTATATTACGGGGTCAGCCCAACCCAAGTTGTCACAAGATAATTTGAATAAGATTCCAATTGTTTTACCTCCATTAGCTGAACAACAACGTATAATTGCAGAAATAAAAAAGTGGTTTACTTTAATTGACCAAATAGAACAAGGCAAAGCCGATTTACAGACCACCATTGAACTAACAAAAAGCAAAATTCTCGACCTTGCCATTCACGGAAAGCTCATACCGCAAGATCCGAATGACGAACCAGCCATTGAACTATTGAAGCGCATAAATCCCGACTTCACACCTTGTGATAACGGGCATTATCCCGTTGGATGGATAGAAACTATTCTAGGAGAACTTTTTAGCCACAATACAGGCAAAGCACTCAATTCGTCAAACAAAGAAGGTATATTCAAGGATTATTTAACCACATCCAATGTGTACTGGAATAAGTTTGATTTTACAGCAATAAAACAAATGCCATTCAAAGAAAGCGAATTGAATAAATGCACTGTTACGAAGGGTGATTTACTTGTATGCGAAGGTGGAGATATTGGACGCTCTGCAATATGGAATTATGATTACGATATTTGCATTCAAAATCATATTCATAGACTTCGTCCAAAGATAGATTTATGTGTGCCATTTTATTACTACACATTTGCATATTTAAAGGAAAACAATCTGATAGGAGGGAAAGGTATTGGATTACTTGGACTATCTTCCAATGCTTTACATAAAATTGAAATGCCACTTCCTCCACTTGCCGAACAACAACGCATTGTTCAAAAGATAGAAGAACTATTCTCTGTTCTTGATAACATTCAAAATGCCTTAGAAGTGTAAATGAATACACTTCTAAAGGCTGATGCGACTTTACCAGTTAACCACTTTATCCACAATCTTCTGCTGTTCGCTGGCAGTGCGACGTAGATAGATGCGTGTAGTTTCTATGCTTTCATGCCCCATTAGGTCGGCTAGTAGAGCAAGGTCATTAAAGCGGTCAAGGAAGTTTTTGGCAAAACGGTGACGGAACGAATGAGGATAAACTACCTCCTTGTTCATTCCGTATTTTTCTGCAAAATGCTTGAGTTGGGAAGCGATTCCGCGAGTAGTAATACGCTGTCCGAAACGATTCAGGAAGATGTAACCGGATGTCAAGCCTTGGTTTTTCAACCATTTTTCAGATTCTGTCCGTAGATTCTTGGGGATGTATAGTCGTCGAATCTTTCCGCCTTTACTATATAAATCAAGATAGCCCACTTTAATGTGTTCCGCTTTGATGTGGAGTAATTCACTAACACGTGCTCCGGTAGCCGCCATAAACCACACAATAAAATACCACTCCTCATAACCATCTACTTTAAGTTGGGCTTTAAGAAATTTATAATCAGCATCGCTGATTACATTTTCCAAGAAGTTCTTTTGCTGTACTTTTACGAACTTCACTTTTAGTTTTTCTTGTTTCGTAAACTCCAGATACTTGTTAATTCCTTGCAATCGCAGGTTAACCGTCTGTGGTTTGAAGTTCTCCACCAAATACCCCTTGTATGCCAAAAGGTTCTTCTTGTTTACTTCTCCATAATGATTGAGGAAATACTGTACCGTCCACACATACGATGTAACGGTGTTCTTGGCGAGATTAGTCTTTGCCAAATGATTTTTGAATTTTGTTACCATACTACATTGATTTATAATGAATACAGTAACAATATAAGAGAATATATCGAACATGATAAGAAGTTGCCTGAAGGATGGGCTATGTGCAGGCTTGAATAAGTTGTAGATTATGAACAACCTACTGCTTATATTATAAATTCAACGGCTTATGATGATTCCTACTCAATACCAGTCTTAACCGCAGGTAAGTCTTTTATAATTGGTTATACCAATGAAACGACAGGGATATGCTCAAATCTTCCTTGTATAATCTTTGATGATTTTACAACAGATTCAAAACTAGTTGTTTTTCCTTTCAAGGTAAAATCATCAGTAATGAAGATTCTAAAAATACACAGTGATATTGAGATTGATTATGTGGCAATGTTTATGAGTGTAACCAGATTGATAGGTGACACTCATAAACGATATTGGATTTCTGAATACTCAAAATAAGAGATACCTATACCACCGAAGGCAGAACAAAAACGGATTGTTTATACAGCCCGTAATATTTCATTCATCGTATCAAGCACCATATCTATTTTAGCCACAATTCGTTCTTGCTCTTTATATGGCGGTATGGGTATTAAAACATTACCAATAGATGTTTTTGTTAAACTGGGCATAGCCGTACTTTTATCTAATTTGCTAAAATCAAATGATAAGCAGAAATAATACAGATATTTATCAAGTATAGCATCATTAGCCTTCAAGCCAAAAGCTGTATCAACGTTCCAAAAATGTTCCTCTACGAATATAGGATTATTAATTGTACCTTTTCTTCCAATTATTGTAGAACCTGCGATGCAAAGATACTGATTAGCTCTACCTATAACACCGCCACTACCATAAATTGGATATATACCGTTAAGTGTTTCAACATTTTTTTGAGACTTCCCATTCGTTATACTTGTAATCTGTTTCATTTTACAAATAGCCCATCCTTCAGGCAACTGTGTATAATGCCCGTTATCACAAGGTGTGAAGTCGGGATTTATGCGCTTCAACAGTTCAATGGCTGGCTCGTCATTCGGATCTTGCGGCACGAGTTTGCCGTGAATAGCAAGATTGAGGATTTTACTTTTTGCCTGCTTGATAGTTGTTTGTAAATCTTCCTTGCTATTCTTGATAGTATCAATTAAAGAAATCCACTTGGCCACCTCTACAACAATTCTTTCTTGTTCCTTTAAGGGTGGGATAGGTATCATTAATTGCGAAAGCTTTTGAGCATTGATATTAGACTGATTAACAGCATCCGTTTTTACATTATAGCACCAATTACGATAATAGCTGCTATTCATTACAGTATTAAGGTAGTCTGAAAAAATCAATATCGGTCTAATGCGAATAAGATAGCCAGCATATATGGCTGGTTGTTCTTTCTTATAGATTGCCGTTTTCCCTACCCATTCACTACTGTTTGTGCGATTGAACAGTAAATCGTCTTTTTCAAGTGAGTACAGCTTAATATCTTCATTATTTGACGAATACACTAAATTAGAATAATCGATTGTACCGACATTAGTAATATTCCCCATTCGCAAGACAGCTATTTTTCCCACACTTAAAGACTTCTCTGAAGTTCCGTATTTCAATTCGCACACAATATCTTCTAAATTGCACCATTCCCACCCATTTGGTAACAAATAGGGATAATGGGGCGTATCGGAAGGAAAAAAGGAGAGAAAAAATCCTCTCCTTAACTCTAAACCATGTATTAGACATTTAAGTTTTTCATCGGCAATCCATAATTGTTTTGGTTGAAAATTTATATGCAGCATATTCACATTCATACTAATCAGCCTTCTTCATTCTAATGGTACAAGTAACATTTGATAAATAGAATAAGAAACAAAGCACTTATTCTTCATTTATCCGATAAATAACCATCGGAAACAATGCTGTCATTGCAGCAGGTTTGATCGTGACAAGAGAGGTTCCGGCAAATACAGTTGTGGGCGGTGTTCCTGTCAGACATATCCGTAATATCAAGGAATAAAGAAAGGAGAAAACAATAGAAAGTTATAAGCAAATATGCCCTCATGCTCTCATTATGTATATAATCCATTGATAATGAGTGTTAAATGAATTATGGTAGCATGTTTTTGAAGAAACAATTTGCCCTCATGCTCTCACTGTTTAATTATACTGATTATTATTTAATATGTTTATATTCAATGTGATATAGCTGAATTCATTTCAAAATCACTCAGATGAGAAAAGAGTCTATTTTGCCGTTTTAGGTGAAGAAAAATGGCATAATGCCTACAAGATCCCTTTTATATACACGAATCTTATCATATTTTGCTAGGAGAAACAACGGTAACTACTGCATTTTAGGGAGTTCTTGATAGTTTATATAGAGATCATTATATGATAATCGGTCATTCATATTGCAGTTCTTTACTATGGGAAATTGCTTAATCACGTTTGTGATTAGACTTAATCACACTTGTGATTAACTTTAGTCACATTTGTGATTAGAGTTAGTCACACTAGTGAGTAAGCAATTGCGAATAATAGAAAGAACAAATAGCAAAGTACGATGAGTAGAACTTGTCAGCATGAAAATGTAATCGGATGCTTATAAAATAGAGTACACTGTGATGAAAAAGCTCAAAATGCGATGATTGATAAACTTTTGAATTAAGACTTTGTATGTGTTCATATTGTTGATTGTCAGATAGATATACTCTTTTTGTTTGTTCTGTAGAATGAGGGCATGAGGGCAAAGATACTTTTTGAAATATGCTATCATCATTCATTCAGTATTTCATTATCAATATGTTAACTTCTTAGTGAGAGCATGAGGGTATATTTGCTTATAACTTTCTATTAATATTGGTGTTATGTTGAGTCGATTTATTGTGAAATACAGAAGTGTTTTTAATGCTTGTTGTAGCAATTATTAAAAATAATCGCTAAGAAACGTTTTTCCTATTTAAGAAATTATTATATTTGTACCGACTATTCTACTATGGCGTAGTAGAACGTTACATATTTTAAGAAGCGTTATTGAAATTATCTTCTATCGTCAAACTTCGCAACTTTGAACTGTACCTGAAGATGATAACAACAACGCTCACGTCTGTGTTATATACCTGCCATTACTGTGGCATCTATATATCTAATGGCGTGGGTGGCTGTTGTTTATCTAGGTACAAGGCAATGCGAAGGCCCGACGATAAGATAAACAAGATACAGCCCTCGCGCTTGAACCAGTATGTGTTTTGTAAGTATCTGTAAATCAAAAGGAACTTTATATTATCAAGTGGAATTGATACCATAAAGTTCCCATTGTATGCAAGAAATCAATCTTGCGTTGTTTATATCAGAAGATGAATTGTTTGCTGCATATTAGCGATTAACATCCGTTAACTCGTCTTTTGCTGTTTCAATGGCTGTAAGTTTCAATTCGTCTTCACCCTCCAAAGCATCCAATACTTTGTCGGCAAGCCAAAGGGTGAGCATTTCTTTTTCATCCACTTTGAAGTATGTTGCCATTTGAATTACTTGACTTCTCTTTGCTCGCCTATCCCCACGTTCAATCTTGCTGAACATGGGTGTGTCTATTTCTAAGTATGCAGCTACTTGACGCTGCAATATTCCTTGTTCGTCTCTTAGAGACCTTATCTTGTTTCCTAATAACATATCCGTTTTATTCTTTGTCTAATATTACGATTTCCCAATAGCCTCCAAATCTACCACCTGTTCTTTTAATTTTGCCTAATTCACGAAGTTTACGTATTTGCTTCTCAACTCCTCGTGAAGACATATTCAATTGCATTGCGATTTCAGCGGCTGTTATATGTGGGTCTTGTTTTATAATATCTATAATCAAGTCCTTTGTTTCCGAACTTCTTTCCGAACTTTTCGTTTTTGTTTCCGAACCTCTTTCCGAACTAAGTATGTCTGTTTCCGAACTGTTGCTATTCGTTTCCGAACTTTCACGACATCCTTCATGAACAGGAATAGTAACCAAGAACGTCAAGCGGTCATCTGTAGTTTCAAAGATGGCACGTGGTGAACCATTCTCTGCTAACTTTGTTTGTATTGTTGGAACACCAGTTGAGCGCCCCTCTGTAAGGTCAAGTTCTTTTAAGAAATCACCCAAACGGCGGTTGCGATAGCGACGGCTTTTTAGCATATCGCCCTTTTCTATATCCTCCTTGGAGATGCTTCTGTCAGGTCCAGGACAATTGAGTATAGAGATTCCGCTTGGTTCAATGGTAATCTCTATTGGTTCATGCTGCAAGAAATCTCTGTGATATACAGAGTTTACAACTGCTTCCTCAATAGCATCGTATGGATAGTTCCAAAAACGTTCTGCCTCCTGCCTACCGGAAATCTTACGCACATGCTCTTTGAGTACATTGCTCTTGATGTAATCCATTGTCTGTTTTATCATCTGCGGAACACTGCTTTTGAATGTAACTTCTGTGAAATTGTTTGGATCATTCATCTTTCCGTTAGGGAATGTCACTACATCAATCTGAGTGTAAGGGAAGAACTTGCTTGGATTCTCGCAGAACATCATGGCTACCACATTGCGAAGCAAACGGTTTTCTTTTGGTCCTGTGTACAGTTCCATTTGGTCAAGTATGGTAGAAAGCGGAGTCGTTATCACATTATCAGCCAGTTTGCTACCCACTTTGACAAGATAATCACGAAGAAGCACCAGAGAAATATCTTCCAACAGGATGTCGCTATTGCCTCGTTCATCAAAAGGCACACGATTAGCCAACTCTCGCAATTCAACGAGAACTTCACCTCTTGCCTCAATGCTACTTGTGCCACTGCGAATGTAGAAATATTCTTTTGTCCCTTTCGCTGTTACGTTTACAGGCACAGAATATGGACGGTAACTGCCAGCAGGACACCATATAACTATCAACTGTTTGCCATCAACCTCCTCTACAGAAGTGCGAGGCAAGTAGTATGGAGTCATTTTGTTGTTGTAGCCCACCATCTCTTGCAAAATGTTATCTATATTTTCCATTGGCACGCCTTCTACAGGTCGTATTGCCATGCCTGTCTTATCATCGGTATCTACACCTACAATGATATATCCACCACCAAGGTCATCAAAGTCATTGGCGAAAGCACATATACTGTGATATATGCTTCCTGGGTTCCAACCTTTCTTGAACTCAATGCGGTTAGATTCTATTTTCTGCTTGTTAAGCAGGTCGTTTATGTTTATTGCGAGTGCCATGAAATGTTTTTTAATTGGGCATTATGTAGCCTTTGTCTTCAGCCTTGTTCACGATTTTAACCAAACGCTTACATTGTGAGGCAGAAGGTAAATTCTGCTTTGCAATGTAGTCTGCAATTCCTTTTATAAAGCTACAATCACCATAAGAAAGAACGTTCTCTTTCATAAGGTCATTGTATACTTTCATCCAATAATTTGCTCCAAGATTGAAAATTTCCACAGATGCATCAATAGCTGCGTCAAACTTATGTGCACGTTTTGCTGCACGTTCTGCATTTTTTGTTTCTTCGATAGACACTAATGTTGACAAGAATGTTTCACCAAGTGTATATTTGTAATCTTGGAAATTCTTCCATACAGCTTGTGTACGTGATATGGTTCTAACGATACCTCCATTTGCTTGATCCATCAAGAAGTTATGAGTACAATACGCAAGTCTCAACAATTCTTCTGCCAATTCAGGATAAAGAGTTTGTTTCTGCCATATATAACGCCAGTCTATATCTTTGCCTTTAGGGATGATAGTCATGAGTTTGGCTATCGTATATGGTACTATTTGGGCTTTGTTACCACCTTTAGGATACCATGAAGCCTTACTAATCAATCCATCAAGAGTATCGAAAAGTATAACGGAGCTAACGCATTTACGGAAGAAATCCTCATTTATACTATCTCTATTCTCATCGTAAATTTTTTCAATAACACCAGCAAATCTATTGAAATTGATTGCAGAACTTTGGCATACTTGATGTGGATTCATCAGTATTGTATTGTAACATTTTGCAAGTTTTTCCTTTTTGATGACTTGATTCTTAGGATGCATCTCACAAAATTTCTTTTTCTGTGCTGGTGTCAGTTTCATTTGTTCCTGTTCCCATTTGCCTCGCGAACGCTCATAAAACCATATCGTTTGATATGGATTTCCATTTACAGGAGGTGCCATTACCTTTTTAGACAATTTTTCCATTAACACATGGAATGGGTGGTTAGAGAAGAAATCAGCCTCAGAAACAGCATTTTGGCTATTTGCACATTGTGAAATAGTCTTTGTTATGCTGTTATATCGCTCTACTTGTTCTTCAGACAAATCATTTTCAACATTCAAGACTGTCAATTTCATCGGAACATACAAATTATCCATGCCATAGCGAGCTTCTTTTTTAATGATGGCATTAGCCAAAGAAGCCGTCGTTTGACCTCCGTTGATAATTTGCAGATCCTTAAAATGTACTATTCGAGTTTTATCTGCAGAAAATGAAACAGAACGAGCAACAACAGCTATACCATTATTGAAAGTGAAGAAATTCTCAGGATGATTTATGATAGTATCTCTAATTCCTTTGTTGACTTTTCCTCTTACACTTAAAAATGCTCGCACATTGCCTTGTAGTAGTTTGCTTCCATATTTTAGGTAAATGTCAGCAAGAAACTTACCTGGCACAATGCCAAGATAGGCATCATATTCACTGTCAACTCCAATGTCTGCTTTTAGACACTGGATACCATCACAACCAAAATCAGTAGTATCTATTTCTATTATCTCACTTGAATTAGAGGCAAATGTTTGATAGAATCGTTCTAATGTCCATACGTTAAGTTCGACAGGACGACCCAAAAATTCAGGTTTAGACAAATTCTTCACTTGCTTGCTTAGTGTGGCATTAGACAATATAAAGAATTTGAAACGAAGGATTTCTGTAGATAGCAATCCTTTACCTATCTTTTTACGAAACTCATTTGCTATAATCAGTGCTGGATCGGAATCGTCACAATATTTGCTGATATTACCTTGTACACATTCATCAAGGAAATTCAACATATGTGTGTATATATCCTCTATACGTGAATTTGTGAGTGTTGGGGAACTATCACGTTCATTGGTAAAATCACTTGCAATCAAAATTAATGCCCCATCAGCTTCATCATATGCGTAAGCATCAAATGCAAGCAATCTATTTCGAGAACCGCGCATCTCTACAGACATTGGTATAGGATCGTTCAACTCTCCGATTTCTTCCAAGTCCGAAAGATATTTCTCTATGAATTGAGTTTCAGGCTCAGTGCCTTCATGTTCGGCATTGAACCTCAATTCATCGATAAATTGTTTTCTATATTCCTCGATGTCCATAATTTAAAGATTTGTTCTTTACGAAATTTTAAACTTTTCTATATTTGAGAGTACAATATCATATTGTATTTTAGAAATTGCTTTAGGTAATTTCTCTCTCATAACTCTTGGAAAATCGTTTCCTTCAACTTTATATATATTCATAGCCTTCAAGTCGTATACATAATTGTCATTTTCGGGAGAAAAGTCAAAGCCGTATAGTCCAAGCTTAGCAAGAAAGTAATCCTTTTGGATAGTGGAACTTATAGAGGCAATAATGTTAGTGACAAGTGCATTTAACCTTAACCCATTATATGATGTGCTCATCTTCTCTAAAGCATATACAACAAGGGAACCGCAGACTTCACTGTCCAATTGCTCTACTGACGAGATGTGAACAGTCTCCTTGCCCACAGCTATTGTTTTAATTTCATACCATTCTTCATCAAGCGAAAAATCCTTATGAGTCTTTTCTGGGCCAGTCCAACTTTCCAACGCCTTATCTAAACCTTTATCAGGAATCATCACACCTTTAAGAAAAAGTAGCTCACCAATCAACCCCATGATTTCAATCTCTGAGAGATTTCCATGATTAGGCTTAAACAATTGTTTCCAAGAAAAATAGCGAGTTCTTAAAGTGTGATAAGCGGTTTCATCGTCATTGATAACTGCACATGAAGACATTAAATCTTCACAAAAAGTGCAGAAATACTCAAGTAAAGAAGGTCTCTCCAATGAGAATCGTAAGAAAATGTCGTTGTTACAATTGATGTGAGATACACTTATAATCTCAGAACTTTTGGTTTTGGAGATTTTAAAACTACCTCTAAAGTCGAAAGAATAACGGCCATACTCGTCCCTTCCAACATAGATATTAATATTACGATTATTACCTATGCGGATGAAATGACTTGCAGGGATATCTCCTGAAAGGATTGTGAAAATCTTAGTCTGCATCGTCTACCTCCTCTTCTTCTATATCTTCAATATTGAGACGTTGAAAAATCTTGTTTATTTTGTAATGAACAGCATTTTCCATTCCTTGTACTCCTGGCAAACCTATTGCAAAAGCGATAATTTTGTCATTGCCAAGTTCTGTACGGAATTTGGTCATTCGCTCATTCTCGTCAGATGTCGCTTCCTTGGGCGCTATGGGCATGATAATGAAAATTGGTTTCCTTTGCGGCAAGTATTGAAAATATGCTTTCAGTTTAAATTCACGTCCTTCAGTAGGTTCTCCTTTTGAAATCCAATCCTCTGTACATCTTTTTTCAGCAAGCTGTATCTGCTCCTTTGATAAAGCGAATTTGCCTTCTGAGCTACCACTTAATACTCTACGCCTTGAACTAATTTGTACTACATTTTTATTCCCATATTCAATGGAACGTTTCATGCACCTTATAGCTTTTAACCCATCGAAAGAAACATGCTCTTGGCTTTCACCACCTTCTATCACTATATCCCATAGTTCTATTCCTGTATTGTTTGGATCGGATAAGAACTCCAAAATGTTAGGAATGTGGAAATTACCATTTGCCATTGAACATTTTATGTTTTTAAGAAATGAAATTACTAAATCCTTTGGTACATTCTCGAAGAATCTTGAAGTTCCATCGGATGTATCACACACATCTTTATTTGACTTTTTAACCAAATCCGTGTATCTGAGAGTGTATCCTCCAGCAAACAATCTGGCTATCAAATCACCTGTTTGTTTAAGGTTATTTCTGTTATGCTCGATGTTAAAACTCACATAAGGTGTATCATAGATATTTCCATAGAATGAATAGCGAACATCTAAGCCAAGAGCATTACGCATCTTATTGGATGCTGTTATCTGTAACTCCACGGAATTGTCTCGAACCTTAATACCAAAATCTTTTGGTGTAAGGCGTTGGTCGTACATATCTTTAATATTGTCTTTCAATTCTTGAGAAGATCTCGCTACTTCTGCATACCATTCTGCACTATTCTTGCTTGTCCAAATTTGGAATATATCATCATAACCAGCACGATAGCCAAACCAACGTCCCATCTGCATTAACACATCAAAAGTTGAAGTGTTACGATAAAAGTAACTTACAAGAAGTCCTTCCAAAGTAAGCCCACGGGACAGGGCAAGTCCACCAACTGCAATGACACGTAAAAATTTATTGTTACGATAGTCAAGAGCACTGCTCTGTTTAGAGCCATTGACTACCATAATTTTAATTTTATCTATAGCATTTAGTATGGCCTGTTTCTGTATGATGCGCTCAAAAGTTATGTCATGAACATGTACAAAATGCTTATTCCAAATAGTTTCAAACCTTTTGTATAAAGGCAAGGACTTATTGCTCTCCGAATCGTCACTAAAGTTGAATCGAATGTCATCTACTATTTTTTCGTGCAATGTTTCAATATGTTCAGCAATATACTTTTGTACTTTTATAAAACGGCTCATATTAACTAACATACTGCGTGGAGAGGAATGGTTTCCTCGTAAATCACGTATTGTATTAGCTAAATAGAAACAATAGACAGCTTCATCCAATGATTTTGGTAGTTGCCCATTCCATTCTTTTTTATGACGGTAATAAAATGTACCTGAATTTAATGTCTCGGCATCATTCTCTACCATATCATGATATTCTTCTGATGTGTAATCAGGTTCTTCTATATCGGTTATGTAGCGAAGATTCCTGTAATAAGGACCATCCTCATAGAATATTTTTTGAGCACCCACATAATTAGATGGTGGCTCTAAAGCATAAATAAAATGTTCAGGAAACAGATCTGCATTTCTCATGCTGTCAACGGAGTCTGGATCTATGAAAACATTTGCGAATGGCGTTGCTGTAAACCCTACATAAGTTGTATCTTTGAATAAGCAACATACTTGGCGTATGAGCTTATTTGTTTTTGTGGGATCCGTTTCGTCTTTCTTTGTGTTTACGGATGCATTGTCTGCTTCATCGTCAATAAGTAACATTGGTATATCAATGTAACCCTTTACTGTATCAACATTTTGATCATATAACCATTTATAAAGTTTGTTTAATACAGATACATTCTTCTTAACGACAAAAACTATAAGTGAGTTTTGTGAATTTAAAGACATGGCAATTTTATCATGGTTGCCAACAAAATCACTTACACATGATGTAAAAGACGTAGCTCTAAGTTGCTTGTTGTCTTTTCCAACACCAATTTTGTTGCTAACCACTTGTTTGCCAACTTTTTTATACGTTATGCCGACAATACTTTCGTCTATACGTTCTTGCGTTTGCTGTCGAAGGCTTTCTGTTATACCAGCAAGGAGTATTACAACTTTATATCCAGCATCAGCAGCTTTGCAAATAAGACCTGAGTATGTGGCTGTTTTACCGGATTGGACATCACCAATTACAAGTCCTTTTCTAAATCTCTTACCCTCAAACAGCTCTTTTGGATTTCCAAGACAATTCATAATGTTAGGCAAAGTTTCTTCATCCAAAAGATTAATACTCTTAATGTTAAAAGAGGGATTTGCCAAGAGAAGACTTTTGTATCTATTCCAAAAGTAAGGATCTTCTATTTTGTCATTGCTGTACCATTCATTAGCATTGTCGTAATCGTCAAATATAACATGCCCTTTAGCGTGAGTTATCTGGAACTGGTATTCAATATCAGTAAAAAGACGTTTTTTGGCTTTGTCATCACATGAGACTGGAAACAAAGATACAGCTCTATCTATATAAGAACTAATGTTCTCATATTTTACCTCTTTACCAGCGCTTTTATCAGCGTTGATAAATCCATATGTAATTTGCTTTAATGATAAGTATAAATCGTCCGTCATATTTAACTCTTAAAGTTTTCAATAAGTTTAACTCCTGTCTCTTATACACATCTGACGCTGCCGACGAATAGAGAGGTGTAG
>ENA-UAON01000185-UAON01000185.1-human-gut-metagenome-genome-assembly--contig:-NODE-185-length-33963-cov-7.952283_pt1 | contig 33963 bp, 49 predicted proteins | sample MGYA00243469_ERZ654557 | MGnify/ENA primary metagenome ERZ654557 (study PRJEB26926, sample SAMN06164571) | human gut metagenome | biome: ENVO:00009003; feature: ENVO:2100002; material: ENVO:00002003...
GAGATTAGCGAGTGTCTCGTGGGCTCGGAGATGTGTATAAGAGACAGTCTTTAAATAATTCCAATGACTGTTTATGTTTTCTTTTCAGATTCTTTTTCAAATCCTGCACATCTGTCTGATGTTCCGTCAGATACTCACAAAATCTGGCATACACATCCGAATATTCCTTTTCCCACTTTTCAAGGATTCTAAGTGCTTCTGTGAATGCAGTCTCCGGTGCAATATCCGACAAACCATTTTTCTCTAATGCCTCGCGCAGTGCGAATAATAAAATCTGATTCATGGAAAACCCCGGTACAGAAGAAACCAATACCGGTAAATATTTTTTATTCTCCTTCCGGATCTGCGTGACTAAATCCGCTGTCTCCGGATCTGTGATCTTTATTTTTTCAAAAACACTCTGTGGCAGGTCACAGGAAAGAATTGAAAGCAATACCAGTAATAAATGGGATTTTCCCTTTCCATACGGACCGATTAAAACAGTTGCATGTTCTTTTGCCTCTCCCGTCACAGCTTTTAAATATCTGCGCAATATCAACATGGATGACCGTGTCGGTATATAATGTTCAATTCTTCCATGATCTCCTATATCAAGCTGCAAATTGACTGCTTTTTGGAAATTACGGTTGATATGTATTAAGTTTCTCCATTGTTCCATTCCGGCAACTCCTATATGTCTTTATCTTTCGTAATAATTTTTTACGATCATTTCCCCGGTCAATCCTTTTTCCCAATAAATCATATTAAGACCTGCAGTGCGGTTCATTACGATCTTATCTTTTTCCTCCAGACGCTCTAACATCTCTATCAATGCTGTACGTTTCAACTGCAGTATCTTTCCTGGACTGTCCATTTCTTTCCACAGATCATCCAGATAAACAGACGTACGGTTTTTTTCCTTATCTACCAATAAAAACCAGACAATATCCTCCGGTAATTTGTTCAGATCTGGCTGTTTTCTGTAGTAAATCCCCTCTGTATTTTTCAATAATCCTAACTTTCCAAATGGACTGGCGTTTTTTTCTTCGGGATTTGTCTCCTTTGCCGGCATATACATCCGCAAAATTGCATCACAATCTGCATAGACAGAACTCTGCGCAACCTGCACTTCATCGTCTAAATCACTGAGTAATGTCTCCATCTCATCATATAGCTGCTGTTTTTTAAATTCCTCATAAGAAACTTCATTAAAAAATAAATTCCATGCCGTTGCCAGTTCCCGGTTTTTTGCAATTTTGCAATGTATCAGCCATAATGTAAAATAATCTTCCACGCATGGATCATGTGCAAGAATCAACTGACCAATCGCAGTGAGCATAACACCCGTTTTCGGAGAATCTGTAACCAGCTCTGCTGCCCTGAGCCAGTACCGGATTGCCTTTGCCATATTCGGTCCCACTCCAAGTGCATCTGCTCCATAATTTTCTGAAAAAACTTTCGGATTACGGTCTACTTCATATAAACCCTTATTCAGCCATCCTTCACGAAGGATAAAACTTTCATGCCCTTTAAAACGGTATTTATTTTTTCCCATTATTCTTTATCCTCCGTCCGCTGTCTTTTGATTGCCAGAACCTTTCTCATATAGCATCCAGCCGTAAAATGGTTCACACATTCGCCACAGCGTTTACATTGTTCGTCTGAAATATGGTACTCAATCTCCCCATCTTTATTTTCCCTGATAGAAAGCGCATTAAATCTGCACACACTCTCACAGGCCAGACATCCCATACACATCTGATATTTTGTGAGCTGACATTTTATTCTTTCTTCCGCCGTTTTCAAATCTTTCGCACCGGCTATTTCTGTTTTTAAAATGGTAACTCTCAAATTGGTTGTTCCAATCCGCCCCTGCAGTTTCAAAACGATCTGCTCTCTTTTATCAAGTACAAAAACCTCTCCCAGCCTTGTATTTCCCATATCAAAATTCAGATACCCGAATGGACGGAATAGTTCATACAACTGTTCTGAAATTGGACGCTGTAATTCATAATTGAACGAATTTTCCTCCGTGGCACATGGTGTGAATGACACAACGGATTTCTGTGCATACGCAACACCATTTCCCCCCTGTCTTGCCTTCCAATACCCATCATCCACATAAACCTCAGCATCTTCTTTTCCAATGCTTGTTGCAAAATCAATCAGCATCTCTCTAAAATGCTTTGACTGCTCATGCATATGTACCTTAGATAAAAATTCAGACCAGCCACTGTTGTTCGGACAGCACCAACATCCAACCCTCGCATAGCCAAGACGGTATGCATCGTTAAAATCAATTCCTGTTGTAAGAATATATAACCAGATGTCAAAATCCATCCAGTCGATAATAGGTGATATGATCCTCTGTTTTGTGATCTTCGGACTGTCAGACTCACGCTCATACTTGCTCCTGCTTACTGACTCACTGCGCCGGATCCCATAAAAAGTCAATATCTGCTTTTTGTCCCTGTATAACGAACGAATTTTTTTCTGTATGGTTCCCGTTTTAAAAACAGTACAGCACCAACGCATCACACGACTCGGCGGACCGATCAGTTTGCACAGTTCCTCAAAATCTTTTTCCTTATTGCGTGCAGAGATCACAGGTGTTTTAGGATGATTTTTCTTAAATCTTTCCACATAGGTATAGGTAAATGGAAACTCCAACGTTGTATCCCCGAAAATATGCATGATCTGAGGTGTGCTCAATGCACGTAATACCAGATTCGAAGTCACTGTAGAATCTTTGCCTCCACTGAATGAAACAAACATATCCATTGCACCAAACTCACCCACTGCTTTTCGTATATAATTTCCTGCCTCCTGCGTGATATACTCATACCGTTCTTTATTTGCCTCAATAAAGCGTCCCGTCATCTCATCAAAATAACAATAGGTATTCTGTGTACTATATTTTTCATATTGTCTGCGGACTTCATCTGCATTGATCTTTTTCAGTTCTTTTACAGAAAAAGCAATCTTTTTTCCGTCCACAAAATAATGGTTTCCCGTTCCATTCCAGACTGATTTTTTCAGAAATTCAAATGGCTTTTGCAAGATAATTTCGATTAAAAGTCTTTCCTCTGGAAATACAGGCCGGACGTCCGTTGTAAGCTTTTTTGCCTCCATCCCGCATCTGCTACATCTGTTACCATACAGTGGAACATTACATTGTCTGCACCAGTATATCGTAGACTGCACGTCTGCCCTGCCTCCACAGCACTGACATGTACTTGTCTCGCATACGGTTCCAAAACATGGCTGTTTTTCTGTTGTTTTTTCATTTCTATTGTGGCAAATATATGTTATCATGTATCTTTCTTTATAAGTAGAATTTATATAGGTACTTTTCTTAGAATTTAAGAATATATAATGACATTATATTCTTAGTTTAAGAGAATTTCAATCAGATATTATCCAGAAAAGAAAGATTTTATAATTTCAGGCAAAATAAGTAAAAATGCAAAACTGTAAATATATCAAAAAAAAGCCTTGAACTTCCGTTCAAGGCTTCTTCCAAGCAGGGGATGAGAGAATCGAACTCGTGAACCGCATTTTATCAAATTCCGCTTATCTTGTGGAGTGCCGATAAAATGCGGTTTTTACTGGTTCTGATTGCTGCGCATTTCGCACGTTTTTTGCATTATCCGCATAAATTTTACAGCACTATGCAACACGAAATGCAACACGAAATGTCTATTCTTTTACTCTGCATCATTTATATATTTTTACAGATCTTACTCCTATGTATCAGCGTTTGCGATTGCCCACCCGACTATTCCAATGACCGCAATTGCCATTACCAATGCCGACACATACTTTACATATAAATTATTGAGCACAATCATTATTATCGTCATAGCTAAATTTATCATCATAACCACATTGGGGGCTACCCTCGATGTTACAATTCCTATAAAACATAATATTAAACAGATTATCATGGCAACACATATTGCATGTATAACCAATCCCAATATCAACGCCCCGAAATAATCTTGAGGATAATTAAATAGGAAAACCAATGCTTCCTGCATACCAGCTGGTTTTTCCAATCCCTGAATGTGATGTTGATATGAAACAAGTAGCACAGAATATATAATTGCAACGATCATACTTATCCAAAGTTTTGTACAACTATACGCTTTTTCGATTAAATCCATAATGTTTTCTCCTTTCATACAAAAAGGAGCATACAACTGGCAAATATGCTCTGTTTTTTATACAAGCGTCTCTACCGCTTAGTTTTTTTATCAACCCAAATTTTGAAAGCTCGCTTGCCATAGTCCCTAGCATAAATGCGTGCACCGTCTTTGGTTGTAATCCATGCTCTAAAAATATACATGAAACAGTTCCTCCTTTCGCATCTTCTGCTTGCGAAAGCCTAACGACAGTGCTATAATTAGCTTGCGAAGAAAATTATAACCAGTTGAACTGTCGTAAGACTTTTCAACAAACAGCCAAGCATCTCGTGTGCTTGGTTTTGTTTATGTAAAGGTATGACCTAAACATCACTTAGATAATTGACACAGTGCCGCTTTTTCTGACACCTTGCATAAATTCATTACCTCTTTTACATTATGTCCCTTTATTACTTCTTTCAGCATTAAAACTTCTCCTCCAAAAGCATCTGCCTGCCATTCCGGGTCTCGAAAAACAACTATTCCTGTATTATCACCAACTCTGGCATAACTAATATTTTGTTTTTCGTGAAATAAAAGATGACCCAACTCATGTGCTAATGTAAGTCTATCCCTTCCACTACCAGCTATAGCTCTATCATATACGTCTTGTCTAATTTGAATTTCATTTCTATCTGGATATGTTATACCATGACATTCTCCCATTTCGTCCTGTGGTAAAACACGAAAATTAAAATTCGAGTCTATACTTGGTAATTTGATTTCCAAAAACCTAACAATATCAAAAAACATATCATTCTCCGAGCCATCAATTTTTCTTATCAGCTCTGCTGTTTTTCTAATATCTTTTCGTGATAATGGTTCCGCAATACACCGTGCCATAAAACCCTCCTAGTCATTTTTTCATGTCCAAAATTTTCTGAATTTCTTTAATTTGATTGTTATCTAGATCTTTAAACTTCCTCGCAAATGAAAGAGCCAAATTTGTTTCTCGACTATTTGTGCCATCAAATGTAAGATTAATATCACATCTATCCTCATAAGCTAATTTTTGCAATGTAGTTGCTTTTTCATCGGATAAATTATATTTTGTGACAATGGTATTAACCCATGCATCAGGCACCTTTCTATTACCATTTTCTACAGCCGATAAATATGCCGCTGTTACGTTCAGTTTATCGGCCATATCCTTAAGAATCTCGTCATTCTCGATTCTTATTTTTCTTAGCTCCTTACCAAACTTTGTAAGCATATTCTTTCCCTCCATATGTGTCATATTCAATTGTTTCACTATATTTATATCACATATTGTTTTTTCTGTCAACAACTTGTTTAATTGTTTTCCTCATTGTTTTTTATTTTTATAGGCATTGGCATTCATATATTATATAAAAAATGGCGAGATTTCTCTCGCCAAACATGCTTTACAATGATCTTAATCCAACGTTCCAACTCACTTTTCCGACAATTCCATCTTCTGCCAATCCATGATTCTTCTGCCAGGTCTTTGTCACACTCTCCGTTCCACTGCCAAAATTACCGTCCGGTGTCGTACCGATGATGATCTGCCATACCTTGACTGCATTGCCCTTGCTGCCTTTTTTAATTGTATTCATATTATAATCCTCCGTTTCTTTCACTGTGGTAGTGGTTGCACCGGTGCAACTCTCTACTCTCTTATTATAAAGGGCTGCCTCGGCTTTTCTTCTCCGCTGTAATCCCGGTAATGTTTTACCAGCAGCCTTACAGTACTGCTGCATTGCAGATGGGATCTGATTGATCGTTCTGCCCGTACACAGTTTTTTCACATTGCCCTGTCCCAAGTTGAAAGCAAAGCCGACCAGTGCATCAAACTGATTCTGGTTAAGCTGAGCCGTAAACGGGACATAGGACAGATTATTAATATACTTTTCAAACTTCGCCACGTCCTGCAACAGATAGGCTTCCGCTTTTTTCTGCGTGATCTTCATTCCTTTATGTACGCCTGCTGTGTGACCGTACCCGATCGTCCACACACCTGCAGAACACTGATAGGCTATCAGCCGGCAGCCTTCAAACTGTTTAATAAGTGCAAGGCCAGCCTGTCCGATTCTTCTATTTGCCATAATTATTCCTCGCTTTCCTTAATCTCTGTTTTGGTGTCAAGCAATTTCTGTGTCACATCGAGTCCGGCAATCAAAAACGCCGGTACCCTTACATTCATTTCAACCAGATTTTCCAAAATGCTGCGAACCTCATTAATCAAATATGTTGCCAGCGTGAACCATCCGAAGAGCTGCACAAACGAAAGATTAATGCCGATGATCTCCCCCATATGTACAAAACTCATTGAAACAAAAAATGCCAGACCAATTACAATCCAGTACCACACTTTTTTTAAGATTCCTTTTGCGCCGATCGCACTGGACTCATTCTTTTTGTAGAACTTCGCCTTGCAGTATCCGGTAATGTAATCAACCGCATTTAATACCAGAAATCCAAAAAACAGGAACCAGTACTTCCCAAACAGTGCCACCCCCATCGTGGCAATTACTCCATAAATCACGTTTACTTTGTCAAATTCTTTCATTTTCTTTTTCCTCTCTTTCTGCCCGTAGGCTTTATGCAAAAGAGCCGGCTACACAACACATGGTCATGTAATCGGCTCTTAGGCGCTTTAGATTATTCAGTTGTCTTTACTGCATCCAGCTTATCGCTGATCTCCCTAAGCACAGCATCTAACTTTCTCCAATTTTCATTTTCCAGTTCCATATCGTAGAACTCATTTTCTTCCGGGATATTAAATCCATAGTTTTCTGTCTGACTCATCAGGCATCCTCCTCTTCTGTGTATACTTTGCCTGTGATCTGCTCATATTCCTCCGGTGTGATCCATTTACCTACAGCATGATATACACGGTTCTCATTCCACAGTCCTTTGTCATAGTAATTTTTTACTTTTTCATAATTCTTACTCATCTAAGCTTACCTCCATCTGCATAGCCATATAATCAATATCTGCTCTCTGTTTTTCAATGTTGCCCGTATTTTCTACTGTTTGTGCTGCATTTTCAGCCAGATTCTCCGATACAGCAGTAATTCTCTTTTCTGTATCGTCATCTTCCTTTGCCAGTACAACAGTTTTAATTCCATCATGCAAACTGATCTGCTCTAAAACCACATATCCCGGAATAACTGATGTTAATGCATCCTCGTCAGTATAAACTTTTAACACTGCGAGTTCTTCCTTATCCGAAAAAGTACCCTGCAGCTCCTCACAGGTTTGGTTGCCGGTAAATTCTACATTCAGTTTTTCATCAACATAATTGATGTTATTAATTGTTAAAGTATTTTTCGTTGTTTTTAATTTCATAAAAAATTCCTTCTTTCTACTTTTTTCGTTAAACAGCGGTTTAATGAATCTTATAGATTTTGCTACCACTGTATTTCATTACATTGCGATTGGAAGGTGGAAATAGCAATGATATATTATTTAACCTTATATCAAACACGGGCTGGGTAATGATATATCATAGCCGATTGTGTCACACTGTCTGTAATAATATGAAATTGAACAGTTTGACCTTTTAACACAGGGAAAAGTGCACTGTAATTTTCATTCGCTGCTCCTGCTTGGTGATATTCAAAGTATTCATGCACGATGGTTCCATCAATATAGCAGATTATTCCACAGTTACTATTATTTTTATCATCATCAACCTGATACCAAAACTGAATATACCCATCCTCTGTTACTTCATATGGAACGTCGCGCGTACCAGAAACAGCTATCCTACCAGTATAAAGGGGATAAATCGGTCGAAGCATTAAACTGCTGTTTAGTGCACTGATCTGTTTTGCCAGACTTCCATCCACATTCGGATTTGCCTGTCTTGCATCAAGGGCAAAACCTGCTTCCGTGGTAGTGTTATTGTTGGCAACTGCCGTTTTCTTTAAATATGTTTCGGAAATGTTCTTTCCATTTCCATCACATTCCGCTTTTTTAGCTGATGCTACATTTTTATCACAATCCGATGTGTTGTCTACCTGATCCAATCCCTTAAAAAGTTTTTCTACACTCTCAAAATTCTCATTCACGGTTTTCATATCCACCGGATCTGTTCTCTCAAACAGCTTGAATTTAAAAATATCTGTAAGTTTCATGTTATCCTCTCTTCCTCAGTCCGATTTCTGCAACCTGCTCTACTGTGAACCGTGATAATTCTTCCATCGTATAATTGGTGATATTTTCTACCTTTGAGCTCAAATTCTTCGGAATACTGATGTTTCTCAATTCCCAGTGTGTAAACTGCCCCAGTATAATATGCGGATATGGTTTTAAGCTCTTGTACTGGTTGTAAAGCAGTTCTGTGTTAAGCAAAATATTGCATGGCACGATTTCGTCTAAAATATCCACCACAGAATCATATTGATTTTTCTGCGCTATTCCAATTTTAACGATCATTGTCTGCCCGGGAATATCAAAGTCTATTGCGTACTCTGTACCACACAATTCCTTTAATTTTCTTTCAAGGAAAGCATAGTTATACGGCAGACACACATTCCATTTGGTCAGACACCGGAAGATTCTATCTTCGAGCGTATCATCACTTTTCGGCGTCATTCCAAGAATCTTTTCAAACCGGGCAATTCCCTCTTCGTCACAGGATATAATGTACCGGTTATCAATCATCCTGTTATGCCTGGATTCCAATAATCGAAACTCCGGTGTTTCCGTATTCATAATTTCAGCCAGTTCACTATATTCCTGTAAATACAAAGGGAGTAGCTCCTTAAGATTGATATATCTATTCTCCATAAGTAACCACCCCCATGACCGGAATCTCGTATTCTGTTAATTCAAGATTTTTTGTGCTTTCATTGATAGTTGTTCCCGTCACATCAAGCACACCTTTCACTCCCATGATAGCCGCATCCAATGACGCAATTCTCACGATTAAATGATTTTGATTCTCCCAGTCCTGCCGCAACGATAAAATGTACTTTTTAATTGCATCCTCGATCAATGCTTTGCATTCGTTCAATCCATAACCACTGTCAAAAATGATATTCGTCGCAATATTTACCACTGACTCTTTCACCGTCTCGACCGTAACCACATGCCCGATCGGCGCTAGCCCGTCCCCCATGCCATCACCGTTTGGATCAAACTCTTTCTGGACTGCAGATATCAATGTATCCGTAGCTTTTCCATGTGCACTGTCTAAAATAACAAGTTTCACTGTTCCGGGACCATTCCACGTCCGTATCACTTTGACTGCTCCGACTCCCGCCAGTGCAAGCGTTTTGTTTCGATAATCTTTTACATTACCGGAAAATGCCCTTTCCTCAAACGATTCAAAATACCTCTGCCGCAGGGATTCCGTACTTTCTTCCGCTTCTCCATAGATCAAAACCCTCGCGATCTTTGCAGTCGTGAGACCGGAAATATATTCGATTGGCAGAACATCTCCCGTATATTCATTTCCGACCGTACCGATCTGCTCACAGGTGACCTGTCCGGGAGCTGTAACGATATAGGTATTTTCCCCGCCAGTAAATCTTTTTCCGTCCGTAACCTCCACATCGGTTTCTAACTCAAGTACTGCCTGAGTTGCTTTCTTTGGCGTAATACCGCGATCCGCACATAACCGGATCAGATATTCCCTTGATGCCGTGTCTCCAAATGTCTCTGCCAGCATGCAGTCAAATGCAATATACATAGACGTCAGTTCCACTGCTGCCGGTGCCAGTGCAGCATAGATTGGCGAACTCTCCCTTTTATCCATTGTCTCAGGCACACGGGACAACATGCGCTGTAAAATCACATCAAATGTCTGATCTTCATACATTACACGTCCACCTCCTTCTCAATCTTTGCATTTCCATATTTCGTGTGCGCGGTAAATTTAGCGATCAGCGTTTTTCTGTGCACTTCAAACTCAAAATTATCTACCGAGTCTATCCGGTCATCCTGTGTCAGAGCCTCCGTAATCCGCCGTTCCACTTCCACCATGACATAATCCATCGGCTTACCGATCAGATCCTGCAATTCCACACCATAGTTCCATGAAAAAATAATGTAACGATACCGCTCTGTGTTCAGGATATTGTAAATTGCCTGTTTTACTGCTTCCAAACCATCACATTCGCCTACAACATTGCACGTTTCCCGGATCATGTGATGACATAAAGACGGCTGTTCTGTTACCTCGATTTCTTTTAAACTGTTAACTGCCGGAATCATGTCGCACCACCCTGTCTGCAACTAAAAACTTCTGGCCGCCCTGCTGCCGGATCAGTACAACCTGCTGACCTGTTTTTAATCCGCTGTAAATCTTCATTTCCTTTTTCACACCGTCTAATTCAATGTCCACGGTACGATCTGTTAAATGTTCCGGAATGATAAGCTGTGCGCTGGCTATATCAAACCTCTGCTCCACTTTAATTTTTAATGGAGCTGCCGCTATCACGGTGCCTGACATCACATCCGCCGGATATCCCGCCTCATTGACTCCGTTTGACACCTGCTGTATCGCCCTCACGAAATCATTTGCATCATGCACTGAAACCACCTCCTGATAAAGTCAAATCCATTGTGTGTTTGCTTTCACCGTATTTGTGTACACATTTTTCTACGAGCATCAGATTTTTTATCTGCACATCTCCTAAATTAAGCTGTACCACGACCAACGAGCCGCCGCGCACTCTGGAATCACCACAGGCATCCTTAATTGTCAACGTCTTTGTAGCTTTATTGTAAAGTTTCAAGAGCGCATCCGCTTTCGCCTGCCCGTTTTCTCCATCCTGCAGCGTGTCAAAATACTGTAAGATTCCCCAGTCATTCATGTGGGAGGAATCCTGTGCAATATATACATCCCTTTTTCCTGTCTTTTCATTATCAAAGACCAGCTTGATCCGGTTGTAGGTATCTGAATCAATCGAAGATTCATAATCATAATTCTGTCCGGTCTCTGCATCTATGACGATAGGCACATACATATCACCGATAAAAGACAGATTCAACTTTCCGCCGTCATCATGGAGAATGTACAGATCACCCGTATTCTGTAATGTCAGATCAAGTGCATTTCCAATCATATCCATAAGAGACTCGTTATCTTCCACTCTCGATGCAATCTTCCATATGGTATCCACGATCGTGCCGAGATTAAAACCAAAATTATTGGCAATCTGCATCACGACCTCAGCAGCCGTTTTGTTCTCATATACCATTGTGTCTTTGTTTTTCAGATACCGGATCTGGTCATAGGCAGTTACTTTTACAATATTGCTCCTGTCGCGCTTGATTTTGAAAATAAAACCATAAAACACACCTGTTTCTCCATCCTTAAAGCGCACCGGGTTTCCTTCCGCAATCGAAATCCCGGTATCCACAAAACTAAATTCTATGGAACCGGGACTGATCTGCCGCTCTGTGGTCACTTTTACTTCTTCCTGTACCGGAGGCAGGTAAACTGTGCTGCCGTTTTGAATTAATAACTCGTACATTTTTCCTCCTGCGTCTTATGCTGCCGGGATCGTAAGCACCTGCCCCGGATATATCAGATTCGGATTTCCACCGATCACTGATTTATTGGCATTGTAGATCACACTCCACTTTCCACCATCGCCGTAAAATTGCTTCGCGATCTTCCAGAGACAGTCCCCAGAAACTACGGTATAGCTCCCCCCGCTTGGTGCATTGCCTGCTGCTCTGGTCTGCTGCATTGCAGCCTGTGGTTTTGGAAGTGATATATCCACGGTACAGGTCTTTGTGGTAAATTCACGGTACTGTTTCAGTTTGATCTTGACTGTCGTATCAAATCCCTCTCCGGCATCATCCACAATGGAATAATCCTCAAGTGAAACTGTCATGTTGGTATGAAATAACTTCTTGTTGTTTGGAAATGCTCTTGTCATGATATACTGAAAACTTTTCTTCTGTAACTTTAATTCTTCCAGCTTATCCAGATAAAACCTGGCATTCCGGAAAGTCTCTGGATATAGGGCAAACGGATATTCTGTATTTGGAAGCAGAAGATCAAATTCCACATCTGACAACCCTGCGGCTTTCAAAATATTTGCTTCGCCCTCATTAATCAGAGTTACCGTTTCGTTCTGATTATTAATTTTTACTGTTACTTTGGACGGAGCTACCGGAAACAGCACTCCATCCAGATATAATTTATATGCCATTTCCTACGCTCCCTCCCGGACGATTTCTAATGCCTCTAACACTTTCGTTGTCATTCCATCCACGATACCATCCAGATCTGCATTACTGCTCACGTTGTTATTGTTCGTCATATCCAGCTTAATCTCCGCAGTCGTAAAACGGTTGATTGCCTCCTGCTCTGCAATGTCTCTAAGATATTTCAGATCCTCGTCCGTGATATCCACAGAATCTTTGATTGCACTGGTATCATCTGCAATTCTGTCAAGGTTGCCACCTGCACCCGAATTTGCGATTGCATCACTAAAACCGGATATGTAATCATCCGGATTCGGGATATCCGTTTTGCCAAAGATGTCCGACAGGCTGAAATTTGATATTTTATCATCAATTCCTTGTCCGAAATTATATCCTGAGTTCCATGCGTCCCCGTAATTGAATCGATTGAACTGATAATCTGACATTTCTACCGTCTTTAAAATTTCTGATCCACCGTTCTCGGTTATCACAGCATCCACTTTTGCCTGTACTTTGTTCTGGAATCCCGCTACTGCATCCGCAAGACTACTGCCAAATACTGCATCAAGCATCCGGGCAGCTGACTCAATGACTTCCACGATAAAGTTAAACAGACTTAAAAATAAGGCTTCTATACCCGCGACCGGATTGTTAAAAACAAGTGCGAACGCATTGACAAAATTTGCTATCAGATTCCATAAGGTAACCCCAGTTCCAATAATTGTATTTGCTGCTCCAATAAACAGATTTCCTATAAAAGCTAACGCTGTCGCAAATGCTCCACAGATCAAACCTGTTGCTGATACTGATGTGCCTGCAAAATGATTTACTGCTGCAACCGCTGCATAAATAATCGCTATCAACAGTACAACTGCTATAATTACAAGTCCAACTGGATTCATGCTCATAACAGCATTGAATGCGCCTTGAGCTGCTGTCCATGCATTTGTAGCCAGTGAAGCCGCCCTAGACGCTATTTCCGCCCCTTTTGTAAATGCCGTATAAATTATGATAGCCGCCGCAACCCCTAATATGATAGGTTCTATAATTGACCAATGATCTGCCACTAATCCAGCTACAGATCCCACTAAATCAAAGATATTCAGCACCATATTTGCCGTCGTTGCCATAGCTTCGATCGCTCCATCAACAAATCCCTGGAACGCATCGCTGTTCGCCATCCCATTTAATCTTTGAAGAACCGGCTGGAAAGCCATAACTGCTGTATTCTGCATCGACTGCCAGATCTGTCCCCAGGTCATTGGTATTTCATCAAACTTACCATTGATATCATCCGCGGCTGCAAAAATCGCCGCTTTTACAACATCGGCAGAAAGCTCTCCATCTGCCGCCATTTCTCTGATCCGTCCTATCGGAACATCGAGATAATCCGCAATGTTCTGAATCAGGTTCGGTGCCTGTTCGAAGATACTATTCAATTCATCACCACGAAGTACACCAGAACCAAGTGCCTGTGATAACTGCAATTCTGCATTTGCAGCTTCCTGTGTGCTTGCTCCTGCAATCGTCATCTGCTTTTGAACCAGATCTGCAAAAGCCACTACTTCCTCTGAACTGCCAAACGCATCTCTTGCATTATTACCAAATCTCGCAACAACGGATGCCATATCGCTAAAAGAGCCTCTTGCATCCTGTGCCGCAGCATATACCATATTAACCAGTTCGGAGGTTTCGTTTGCAGTTCCATTAATCTGATTAAATGAATTGTTCATTAAATCCAGCCGTGAGGTTGTCTGCGCCAGTTCATCAGACATATTAAGTATTTTTCCCACGCTTTGAATACCCACATATGCACCAACCACACGTTTGATTGTTCCCATCAACCCCTCTGCGCCGGATACCCCCTCCTGAATCTCCTGATTGAATCCTCCCTGCTCATCCGTATTATCACGGATATACCGCTCTGTATTGCCTACTGTTTGCGATAGCTGGAGATATGCCGCATTTGCACCGGACACATCCATGTTCTGCATGGCGGTATTAAGATTATTCTGTTCCTGAATCGCCCGGTCTAATTGCAATCTCAACTGCTCTAACTGGGCGTTGGCGTTATCTGTTCCCATATTGACCGGATTGTTTTCAATCTGCTGTATCCGTTCCCGGATCGAATCAATTCTGACAGCCATGGAATTAAGATCCTGGAATGACTCCGGTGGAAAGATCGTTGTACTGTATGCCTGCCTTGCAATATCGTTCTGCGTACTGCTCAACTGCTCTAACATGCTATCGGTACTCTGTACTTCCTGCTCAAACCGATCTATCCCAGTTCCTGTAAACACATCCAGACTGTCTGTTTCCCAATGCACCGGAATCTCTACCGGCTCTGTCGGCACATTGGACTGCCTTTCCGGCAGGACCGGTTCAGAACTTCCTGCAAGCGGATCCATGACAGGAGCCGGCCGCTGTGCCGCACCGTTTAATGCAATTAAGGATGCTGTTGCTTCATCGATTGCCTCTCGCGCTCCCTCCAGACTGCTCGTATCAATATCCATCGACATTGCCTGCTGCATATCGTACATCTGCGCTGTTGCAAGATTGACTGCATCCATAATGCCATATAAAACACTGGTAAACTGGTCATTAAGCTCTATCGCTGTCTGAATAGCTGCCATACATCACGCCTCCTTCCTAATGAATCTTGCTCTTTAATTCCCGCTCTTTTTTCTTATCATTCTCGATCTTGATTTTTATTGCGGCGATCACAAATGCTTTTTCCTGTTCATCCATATTTAAAAATACAGATGGCAGGATATGTAATTTTAGAAGGGCATAGTAAGCAAAGTTTGCTTCACCATCCCCTCCTTCAATCAGTTTTTTGCTTCGTCCACCTTGACATCGAGACTGTCTGTAAATCCCTGGAACTTCTGCATCCACACTTCAAACATCTGAAATTCACCGGCTCCATCCACCATTGCATACAATAAATCTTCCGGTGTCTTCACGCCGTAGGAATCCTGTAATTCTTCATCATACAGATCAGGATACACGGTTGCTGCCGCCATCATCTTTGACAGATATTTTTCTGTATTCAGCCTTGGGCGGTACATATTCGGTTTTCCAGTTACCGGGACCTCTACAGTACATGCATTGCGCAGTTCCTCATTCTCGCGTGATGTGATCTGGCGAAATTCCCAAAGAAGCGGCTTCCCGTCTGTATCTGTAAGACTCGCTGTTGGCGCATACTTCTGATTTGCTTTTACCTTTTTGTTTGCTTTCATAAATCTGCTGAACTCTGACATATCTTTCTCTCCTTTTTATTTAAAAATCCCCTCCCGCTGATGCAGGAAGGGAACATCATTAATTTGTTCTAAAACCCTCTAACTCTTTGAATTTTTCCGGCATATCCCAGCTCTCAAAGGTTCCTGAAATATCTTCATCCAGAAGCTCCTCGCCTGCCTGAAACTTTGAAAGAATAAACGAATCGCACAGGCATCCCCTGTGAATTACCGTCTGTCTGCCGGCACCGCTTGATGGATCTTCGTTGCTCACCTGGATCTCAAAATAAGGCAGGTTTCCTGTCTTCTGATACTGGTTTGCCATTGCGCGGAGCACTGACTGATTATAATGTGCAGTTCCCTTCCAAGTACCCTTTCCACCGGCAGCCTTGTGTCCCATGCCGACTTTGCCTAAAATCTTGACATCTTTAATCGTGACATCCCATTTACTTTCAAAATCTATCAGATTCATAAAATTGTATCGTCTCTTACCAATCGTAATAAAACACTCCGCAAGGCTTCCATAGAAGGCATCGCCTGCATCCATGATAGCTGTATTTCCCATCTTTCTTCACTCCTTCCTACGCTACCGTGACAGTCATATAAAGTTTGCTCATCGCATTAACAACTGTCACCATATCTGTGATCACTACAGACTTTTTCGATTCTCCCTGTGCGATCGTAATATCATCTTCGCTGAAGTTCTCGATCGCCCTGATTTTTTCAAGTTCCCTATGATGTGCCACGATGTCAGACCAGAGAGACGTTCTTCCTGCCGCATCATTCGATATGGTACCGAGATATTTCGTACTGAATAATACGGCGATATCATTACCGATCTGATCGATCACGCGGACCGTCTGATTGTCTTTGAAAAGTTCTCCCTGCGTATCTGTCACGCTTACCATGGAGTTGATGTCGTCCAGAACGCGGATATCTGAATTTACCCTGTGCAAGACAAATTCTCCATTTTTGATAGACTCTCCTAACTGATTCTGTGTATACGATGCATCTACCGTAAAAGAACCGTCGTAAACTTTATTCTGGCAGGATTTATTTACAGCACATCCGCATTCTGCACCAGTAACCCAGTATACAAGACTTGCTTCACTCCATCCCGCATCTGTGGTCTTATTTTTCACATTGATAACACCCATGTGATCTGCGGAAATATTGTAGAGTACCACCTGAAATTTAATTCCAAGTTCATCGCGCAGCCGTTTGTTAAATGCAACGTATAACTTTTTCGTTGTCTCATCCGTTACCGCAACACCCATGGTGTTATAAGAATAAGATTCAATCAGATCCAAATATGTCTGATGTGCTGTTCCGTCTACAGTTCCATTTGTTCCACCTGTCAGTGGTGCGGCTGCCGTATCTTCCAGCTCGATTTCCTCTTTAAACGAAACATAATCATTCGCCACAAGCTCTTTTGCTGTTTTTACCGTCTGCGTATCTACTTTGGTTGTGCCAAGGTAAGTAATAACGTCAAATTTATCTGCATCGTCCGCATTTTTCTGTATAGCAATCCGGATATCATTGCCACGGGTTCCGCTGTACAATGCGGTTGCCATGGTATTTGCAGCCTTTGCACCGCCACCGTTTAAACGGTATGCATAAAGCTTCTGCGCCCCAAGGAACAGATCATTCAGTCCTTTCATTTTCGGATCATCGAATGCATAGCCGAAAATCTTCATACTGTTTTTCTGGAAGTCCTCGTTTGTCACCTCAAAGACTTTCCCTTCCACGCCCCAGTCAAGTTCTAAAGGCATTGTCGCAACGCCTCTGTCTGACAGGTTCGTGTTTGCAGATGCCGCCGATACAAAATTGATATATGCTCCTGGCAGCACCTTATTCTGTGCGGTAAATGTTCCTCCACCTAAAGCCATTTATTTCACCTTTCCTTTCATATATTTTTCTAATAACGTATCCGCTTCTGCTTTTGTGTACTTTTTGTTTTCATCAAGCAATGCGTCCATTATATCTTTCCTGGCACTGTACTTTGCACAGGCAAGAAGCTGTTCTTTTGTAAATTTCTGTGCCGCTTTTCCCTGCGGCTTTTCTAATACCTTTCCACTCGCATTTGCCATTTTGTTACTCTCCCTTCATTTCTGACTGAATTTTAATCTGTCCCATCACCTCAGAACGTACCGGTTTTTTCAATATTACCCGGTTATAATTCACAAAAAAATTCAATACACCGTCAACCAGTTTATGGTTCTTATTCGTTCCACGTATTGCTCTGTCCTCATCTAACGGAGTAACATACTCTAAAGCAAACATCATACGCTCTGCCACATCGTTGCACTCTGCGTATGGATTCAGTTTAGATTCAGGAAAGTACTGGATACAGAATGCATTATTTTGCAGATACCGCTGCCCGCAAAGCGGGCTTATGCTCTGGTCAATCAACTGTATAAAAAAACAGGGCTCTTTCAAGTCCTGCTTTATCTCATCCTTGTGGATCTTATAACCATCCCCAAACTCGTTGTCTAAGGCAATGCTGATTGCATCTATAATTTCATTTATCATTTCATGATATCCCCAAGGTATTTTCTGATCTTTCGTTCAAGGATCTGCGGTGCCATGTTCTGTAACTCCTGTTCGGAAATCTTCATCATAAAATGCCCTTTTACCCAGCCTTTATGATTTGCTGTCCTGTGGCCGTATTCAACATAGTCGGCATATTTGACCGGATTGTCGATTTCGATTTTTAAAATTTTCCCCGTTCGACTGATTTTTACACCGTTGACATATTGCAGAATTTCCTGTGCAGTGGATTTACTTTTTTTGCTTGCCGCTTCTTCCTGTGTTTTTGAAATCCATCCCCGCCGGAGTACTCCGCCCTTTCTTCCGGATGGATTAACCCTCTTTTTATAAACATCACCTTTTTTGTGATTTTTAGAATTTCGCTGTGCCGTCACTTCAATTTCTTTTGAATAATCCCCAACCGGCGTTCTTTTGATCACTAAAGTTAAAAGCCTTGCTGCCAGTTCCTTCGCGCACGCCTCCACAAACGCATTCGGATCCTGCAGCTTTTCCATTTCTCTCTGCAGCTCCGTAAGTCCCCGGATATTAAAACTTCCCATTCCTGCCATCATGCATACCTCTCTGACAGTGTAAGCACAATCTCCTGATGCGTCGGATAAACCGCAGGTACACCACTGCATTCATATGCACGTGTGATGCCTGCCTGCGTGACTGCGATCTTGCTTCCAGACTTGATCTGTGTATCCGGGGACAGAAACAGTTTTGTGACCTGTGCCGTCTTTGCGGCAGCTTCCGTCTGGTCTACTGCACTGACATTCGAATATGACAGGCGGCATGGCTCATCCTCTAACACAACCACTTCCTTTTCCGATGTGATCTTTGTTCTCGAATCTTTGATCGGCTGAAATTCCGTTACTGTGCATTTCCCATCGTATGTCTCTTCCTGTGCCTTCCTTGCCATTGCCTGCATTTTTTTAATTGCATCTGAGATCATCTCCACGCCACCTTTCTGTATCGTTTCAACGAGGATTCATAATTTTTCAACACCGTGTCTTTGAAATTGTCATCCACATACTGACGGAATGAAGTAGAAGTGTCCCCCTCAGAAATAGAGGAAACCGTGCCGACTGCTGCCGACTCACTTCCAATATTTTCATTCCGATACAGATCCATTGCCATGCGATAGCCGGTGTTTATCAATCCATCCGGCATTTTCTCCACATGGCAATAGTTTTTTATGATTTCCTCCACATCTGCAATGACAAATTCAAGTACCATATCCTTAGAATCATCCTCAATCCCAAGAAGTGCCTTTAATTTTGCCAGATCCATAGGCTACCCGATCTTATGCTTAATTGCAACGATACGAAGCTGTTTCGGTTCGTATACCGGATTCCAGTTCTCTGCCATTGCAAGTTCTGCCCTCGTCGGAGTCTCCACATGCTCACGTTTTGTCCCGGTGTACGCGATTCCTCTCGGATGCAGGATAAATGCTTTACGGTTGATCAGATAATCCACACCGCCGCCAGTCTGCTTGTCACGGTCCACCTCAGTAGCAACATGACCGACCGGAGAACCATTGCCGTAAGCAACTGCTCCATTACCGAAAAGGTATGTTGTGTATACATTATCAGCAACCGGGCATCCATCATCTACGGTCACACGTCTGCCCTGATAGGTGTCAAACTCAACATCTGTAGAATCACGCTCTGTCTCGATCAGGTTCAGCTTTTTCAGATAAGATTTTGTAGCAGAGTGCATTGCCACACCGGTAAGCTGCGACTGTGCATCTCCAAGCATCTGACATGCATCGATAAATGCAGATGCGCTAATCTGCTTTGCAGCCTCTGCTTTTCCTGTGGTCAGATCAAGAATATGATCTGCCATTCTGGTCTCCGCTTTCGGTGTTCCGCTTGGATCTGCCGTGGTGGTTCCAAATACGCCCGCAAGAATCGCAATCAATTCCTTCTGCATATCGCGCGCCCAGTACTGTGCCACCAGATCACCGATTGCTTTCATCGGGTCTGCACCTGCTAATGCTGCAGAAAGATTTGTGGCAGCCCACATTTTCTGACGGAGAATTGTGGTGGATACATCTTTGTTAGAACCGATCTTTGCCGGTGTCATCTTTACATCCTCCAGTGTCGGCTCGGATTCTCCCTGTAAATCCTCGAAGAACGGCATATTGTGGGTTCTTGCGGCTTCACTTGCTAATGTATCAAATTCCGGACTGTTTACCACGATCCCGCTCTGAAAAAACGCGGACAGCTCCATGGTTCTGTTAATCACGTACTTATTAAATAACTCCGGTACGATCACGTCTGCAATTTTTGTAATTGCCATAAATAGTTACCTCTCTTTCTAAATTGTTACTCCGGCGACTGCTGCCATTGCTTTTGCCTGCTCCGGGTTGGATTTTAAAAGTTCACCCTGTTTGGTCAGATTAAACGTCTCTTTTGCAAATGGATTTACCGTTCCACTTCCTCCGGCACCACCCTGCGGCTGATACGGCGGTTTTGGCTGCTCCTGTTTGAACAGATGCGCCATAGCTTTATCTTCCTTATACGGTTTCACGGCATCCTCCACGCCGACCGGCTTACCTTCTTTGTCAAACGTAAACTTGTCCAGTCCGCCCGCTTTATAAATCAGATAGTCCGGATCAAGCACTCCCTGCTTTGTGAGGGAATCTTTCAACGCATAGGTCTTTGAAATCTGCTCATTGGCTGTCTGCTGGTCTTTCAGCTTCGCCTGCAGGTCTGTAATAGTACTCTGCAATGCTTCATTGTCTGCATTGTTCTTTTTCAGATCTCCGATCGTAGTGTTGAGCGTTTTAATCTGACCGGCAAGATTCTCTTTTTCTGCCACGGCGGTATCATATTTTCCTTTGCTGACATACTCGCCCTCTGACAGATCTGCATACCTGATATGCTTCAGCTTGTCCGGTTCATTCGCATTTGCCGCATTGATCTTTTCTTCGACCTGTTTATACAGTTCTTCTCCTAACAATTCCTCTAACTTCATGGGTTACTTCCTTTCTGGCTTTATTTGCAGCCACGCTTATCATTATTTCCCTGATATGGGATTCTGCCGGCAGTTTTCATGTCATAAGGCTTCGGACAATATAAAAACAGGACTGCTGCTTACAATCCTGTTTCCGTCGTTTTACATTTTGCGGTTGCACCGGTGCAACTTTTGATTTTGGGTATAAAAATACCACCATGCCATTTCTGACTGGTGGTATTCCCTTTTCTTTCGGATAGGCTGCACACTATACCCTAGGTTTTTGGTTCATAATGGTCACATTTTTTAACCTTACCGTTCCAGATTTCCGGCGGTATTCCGTTTTTCTTTGGATATGCTTTACACGAATACGGAATTCCATCAAATTTAATTTTTTTACAGTCTTGGCAAATGGGAAATAAAGATTTCAATTGATATCTATCTATTTCTCGCGACATTCGATTCATCTCCTCTCAAATCTAGGCTTTACTCCATATAATTTGTATAATTCATTCCAAATTTCTTCGCCCAGTTTCACAAGTACTTCCTGTTCATTATGTCCGTTATAATATTGCTCGATTATTTTAGGTTTTAACTGATATAACAGCCGGTTATAATCATCACTAAATTTATCACTTGTTGGAAGTTGCTGTATATTTTCATTATATTCTAACACATATGCACCATTTTTCCCACAGGTTCTAAAACTTCTGACTTTATGATCTACCAACAGATACAGATCTTCCGGTGATGGTGGTGTGCTCAATGGATGGTTATGTGTAACATCGTTTCCTTTCATCAATTTTAACTGATGCTTCGTAAATTTTATAGTGTCTTCATTACCAAGCTGGCAGCTGATTGCTTTTCCATCCTCAAATATAACAGCTGTTTCATAATCATTCTGACTTATTTCCTGTTCAACTGTTTTTAAATCTTTTCCTTTAAAATCGTAATACTTCGGATCTGCTTTATTATTATTTGTAATAAGACCAAGTCTATCTCTTGCTTCTGTGTCGCCATCCACAAAAGATCTCTTCCACTCCTCATAAGTCGTATCTGCCGGTACATAATAGGTCTTTCCATCCTCTCCTCTCGCCGCACGCTCTCCCACGCTGTCAAATTCATCATCAAAATATGGACAGGTACAGCCACGGCAGTTTGGATGGAACGGCGGTGCAGTCAAACCGATCTGAAAGTCTTTCATGGGGAAATGTTTCAGATCCATGGATCCACAAAACTCACATGTATGGCTGTCTAATGTCTCCATGATTTCAAACTGCTGCACATCCAACTCTTTCATGCAGTCCTGTCTTGCCTTATTTGCAAATGCCGCAGATTCCGTCATGACTACCCTGCCCGCCTGTGCCCTAGATACTTTCATCTTCTTGGCAATCTCTGCAATAGCCCGGTCTGGTGCTTCTCCTGTGATGCACATGCGCGATAGACTGTTATGCAGCTGATTGATCAGCTTTGTCTTATTCTCCCACAGGCGGTCTGAAAAGTTCTTTCCATCCACCGCCCAGGGTTTACATACGATCATCTCCACGGTTCTTGAATCCAGCCGGTTTATGGTCGTGCCAATGCCGACACCTTTTTGTATTTCATAGGCAGTATGGTAAAAATCAGAGGTATATGTATTCCTAATATGCTGATCTATTGCATCGATGCAGTTTCCATACAACTTTTCTGCTTCCTGCTGTATTTCAAGTTTTAAGGCTTCCAGTCTGCTGATATGCACCCTCACAGATGCATTTTCTAACTGCTGCTCCCATTCTCCGTTTTTTTTATTTTCCTGTCCATATCTGATATATTGCTCAACATTCCAGTGAAATTCTTTCAGTTCTCCTGCATTCAGCAGTTTCCGTGCTTCCTGCATAGATACACCATTGTTATCTGCAAGTCTCTGATACCAGGAATTGATCTTTGCATTAATTGCCGCAAGGGATCTGTCAAACTGCTCCTGAATTTCCTGCACTTTCTGAAACGAAGTATCGTGCTGTGCCTGCTCCATCTGTTTAAAACGTTCCTGCCAGTATTTACCTGTCCGTTTACCCATGCGATCACCTGCCCCGTTCCTTTATTCCATGTTTTTTGGATCATTGTTCTTTTCTTGATTATCTTTCTTCGCCGGATCATCCTTTTGTGACTGTCCAAAGGCTCCGGTGTAAGCATCCGCTTTCTCCTGTGCCTCTTTCTCTTCTTTTTCTATCTGCTTCAATTCCTCATCAGCATCTTCGACCAACGGATGATTTTTCAGGATCGTCTTTTTACTGACAATGCCAACCGAATCCCTGCATATCTGTGCCTGCTCCGTATCATTCTTGATACAAGTACGGGTCCATGTCTGTATAATGGTGTTGCACTGGATGCCAAGGCTCCTACAGACCGCCCGGACAAGACGTGCAAAACCAAGTTTAAATTCTGTCTCCATAAGTCCTGTTTTCATCTCCAGCAGTGAATACATAAATTTCAGTGCTTCACCTGACTGGTTTCCGAAGTTCTCTGGCTGTGGATCGAATCCCTGCCCTTGTTCGAAGATTGCCTTTCTGGTGGCTTCTAAGACGCTGTTTCTGGCTTCAATCGGGATCTCAATATTAAGTGTTGATACTGCACCGCCCTCATCCCCATCTACTTTGATAGTCTTGTATTTTTTCAAATCAGAAAGAAAACTGTTCAGATCTTCACCGCCATATCCGGACAATACGAAAATCAGTTCCTGTATATCGTCCAGATCATTAATAAAACCGCTGTAGACCTTATCATATACGTCTATCAGCGGCTTTATGTTTCGCAGATCATCTGTATGTATATTATTGTTATAAAATGGGATAAATGGCACTTCCCCAAAATCATGCCGGTAACTGGCAGCCATATCCCCACTGTCCGGATACGCAAACATGTCATAGTATGTCAGCAGATCCAGTGCATCACCGGTTCTTCTCCGGAATGCCTGGCACTCTGTATCCGTCCAGTATTCATACACGGTATAGTTATCACCGGTATTCTCGTCAATGTCCGGATACACACGCATGGTTCCGATCAGCCGCCTTTTCAGGCTCCGGTTAAATACCGGGATGATCTGTGCAGACGGAACTACCGCCCACTCAAAACCATTTTCTCCCTGCCAGTAATGCACCCAGCCGATAGAAGCATTTGCCGCATTGATGCACAATTCCATGCAATTCTTGGCATATTCATCCCCCAGGGCTTCCGTGATACGCTTATTGCTCGTGGTACTTCCTACGTCAAACAACGGCGGTGCAGTAAATGCATATGATGCTTTCTGATTCACGATCAATCCGTGGAAGTTCCGGGGAATCCGGTTGTCTGCATTGCGCAAGGGATTGTCCGCTTCCTCTTTTTCTTCTTTTGGCTTATCCCGGAATAAAATATCTGTCTCATTCCGGTAATACCGTTCTGCCACTGCTGCCCGTGTCACAAACGCTGCATGACCGGGTTCGTATTTTTTTATCAGTTGTTTCATTGTTTCGATGTCCATTGTTATTCTCCCAAAATTTCAAGGCTCTGATATGCTGCAAAAATCTTCGGTGACTGAATTGCAAACCAGTCAACCATTTCTTCATTTTTTGCCCATGCTCCATCATAACAATTTGAGGAATCAGATAAACCGCTCTCATTGAAAAAAGCGTGGATAATTTCATGCCTACAAACTTTTCTCCAATATTTCTTTTGCGATTTTTCGTCCATCCCTGTGAAATATTCTTCCTCTGACATGTCGGCAATTATGATTTTTTTATCTTCCTCACCGCAATAACCAGCAAGTCTATTCTTTTGCATATACTCATCTTCTGACACCTTATGAGTTTCAATCGAATATTCAGTTCCAAGGATATTTACTTTCATATTTTTCATTTTCTACCTCATTTCAAAATACCGATGCCGCCGCGGTTCTCATCCGTGTAAATTGCATACCGGATTGCATCCTGCACATCATCGAACTGTTTTACCGGCTCCCCGGTCTTATCATTCCACACATACATATAGATTTCATCACGGAACCGCTCTACATCATCTACTATCCGAAGTTTGTTCTGCTTGTATAGCTGTGCCACACGCTCAATTCCGCTTAATACGGCTTTATTGGCATTGACCGCCCGCAAACCGTTTTTCTTAAACTTCTTCACATATTCCGGGCGGGCAGAGTCACAATAGAATGGAATACTCCCATACTCAGTTTTCATTGCCTGTGCCTGCTCCAGCCAGAAATCTATTTCCTCAAACTGGCGCGCAATCTCCCGGATCAGATAATAACAGCCCTGATCGTCTTTCCCAATCAGCACGATTACTCCGAAATGTTCATAGCCCCAGTCCACACCGGCAATAAACTTAACAAAATTGACCTTTTGCAATTCTGCCCTGCTGATATAATGGACTTTCTTATCAAAATCCCGGTATACGGCACCTTCGCCCATGACCCACATTCCCTCTATATTACGATCATAAAACATTCCAGACGGTGTGGTCTCTTTCATGTTCTGCTTATAGCGTTCTGACAGGAACGTATTATCATCCAGCCTGTATTGCACTTCCTTAATAATTTTCCCATCTGCTTTATCAATAAAATCTTTCTTCAACCAATGTTCTGGGTTATCCGGGTTCGTGTCGATCAGCATCCTTGCACCATTTCCGGAACATCTGGACTTGATCTCGTCAAATACTTCCTGCTTTGCCATTGTGCCCTCATTGATGTAAGCACCGTAGGCGGTCATTCCTCGGATACGCCCCAGATCATTGATCTTTGAATGACCAAAACAGCACACCTGTACCCCGAACAGCTTAAATCGGTTGAATTTATCAAAATGAAATTCTATGCCATATTTGTTCGACAGCTCGATCAGTACATTTCGGTTGAGTGCTCCCAGATCTGCACCCGCCAGTATATATTGTGGATTTTCCACTCCCTGTGCAGCGGCTATCTTTTTGATCCGGCGGAGTTCGTACAGAAAGAGGTCATTATCCAGAACTGTCTTCCCGGTTCGCTTTGCGCCATGGTTAATCAACATAAAATAGTCATTATTCACGGCAAAGTGGAATGTATCAAGCTGTTTTGGTGTATACAGATCACTCAGCATCTTTCAGCGCACCCTCTATCTGTTCAAAGAATTTATCCAGTTTGCTCTCCCGGTCATCCTTACCGGCATCTGCTCTGGATTTCAGCAAGGCAATCTCAGCTCTCTGCTTCTCGGTAGCAAGATCCATGTGGTCTGAAATCCACTGCAAGGCTTTCATACGGTCGGCAAGTTTAATCTTTGCACCGTCTTTCCCTTTGGAAACCTCTGAAATTAATGTTCCGTCTACAGCTTTACTGTCTTTTAAATTCACATAGCTGTATTGAACTTCTTCATTCGTCTCCGGATCTGTAAACGTTCCGTTTCCAAATTCTACAAAATCAGTCATATCCGCAAAGGCAATATCCATGTACTTCTGAAATATATCCGACTCACTCACAAATTCCCTGTTGAGCCGATTCTGTTTTAGCCGGAGAATTTCTTCTTTCACTCCATCATTTTCCAACAAACGATATCCTATTGATGCCGCAGTCGCATAATCAACGCCATACGCTTTCTGATATGCCTTAGTAGCGTTGAAACACCGGATGTAATGTATGCAAAAAAGCTGTTGTTTATCGGTCAATTCGGTGTTCTGTATTACCTGCTTGACTTCATCAGCTATAGCTTTTTTTCTAACGCTCTTTTTGTTTTCCGAACGTTCGCTTTTCTTTTCCGAACGCTCGCTTTGATGCTCACCATCCCAATGGTATGTACTTTTCCATCTTCGAACCGTACCTGGAGGAACGTCTAGTTGACTTGCAATCTCAACCAGCTTCATTCCTTTTTTGTATAGTTTTCGGGCTTTCTCTGCCTTTTCGTTCGGACTCCTTGCCACTGCTGCCACCTTCCTGCTTTTTCTTTTCTCTATATTCCCTCATCACATGCGCAATCGCCTGTTCGGCTGTCGGATCACTGTATCTTTCTTTATTCATTCTAATCTCCCCATTCATACGGAGGTCGCGGCTCCCCCAGGTTTCATGGAGCCGCTTAATGTTGTGAGCATGAAAAAAGAGACTGCTGCCGCAATCTCCCTTTGAACCTTTCGGTTAGTATAACAATATCATATTTTGAGTATCACATTTAATCACATTTTAAAATTTTCCAGTGCTTTTTTATGGATTCTGTGTGTATGTTGCCAACTATGCCCCATCTTCACACAGATATCCTCCCACTTCATCAGTCTGATGTATCGGTACATCAATACGTCCTTTTCATCTTCGTTATCCATCCGCTCTATTTTATCTGTGATCTCCCTGCACAGCTTGATTCTGTGATATCTGGCTTTCATGTACCGTCTTTCCTCTTCGTCCAGTAGTGCAGCATAAGCAGATAGATCTGTGTTGTTATGTGCGTGTGGCATGCCGTCATTGCCTGCAGATGGCATAATCTTGCTTAAATGCATTTCTTTGATCTTTTCCTCACTACGTTTCATCTGACGCACTGCTTTTTCATATTGTTTCAAGTATTCCTTTTTGTGGTCTATCTCGTTCACTATCTATCTCCTCCTGTTTTTTCTCTTATAGCATAATTATAAAACAGTGAGTAATAAGATTTGTGCCAATTTTTAAATAAAAAACCGAGTGCATGAAACTAATTGTAGTCTCATACATTCGGTTCTATGATGCTGATTTATGAATATATTATGGTAAATAAATATATTTATGTCAAATCGCTTCATTCTTTGTAACTTTACTTATGCTACATCATGAGTGCCTTTTCAAGTACCATAGCATATATAATCTGCTCATTCTGAAATTTTCTCCCAGATTTTATACATACATCATCCCTCAATGTTACCTCCGGATTTCTCAAATAGAAATCACTATTTAATCTTTCCTGATCTTCTAACACATATTTCATAAAGTCACTCATATCTTTCAAATCAAAACACTTACTACTAAATTTATTTTTCCACTCCACAAGGTTAACACAATTGCCTGAAAAATATTCTCCATATTTACTCGCCCACTTCCCTGCGTCACTTTTCAGTTCACAATTATCTCTCAACACAATGTTTGGAATACTTAACATAATAAGTTTAATATCATCCGGTATCTCCTTCTTATAAAGCCTAACCAAATAAAGAAGTTGGCTTAGATCAGAAACTGTTGCCTGTTTTCCCCTAAGTTTTACTAAAATCTCTGCAAATTCTACTTGTACTTCCAATGCTAACATTACCGCATACCTCCTTTTATTAAATTCTACTACATAACCCCACAATAATCAATTACAAATATAAAAATATCTATTATATCTCTATACCATCCGCATTTCTCATTCTTTTCTTCCTCTAAATTCGTTTTTTTGTTGCGTTAGTCTTTGCGCTATCTCTTTCCTCCGGTAAAAATTTCTCCGACTGATCGGGAGAATGCCATAATGAGCTTCTAACATGTCATAACTGGTACCAACAATGATTGATTCTGTCAGTTTATCGGCTATGATGCTATCTACACTCATACAGATCTCGTACACTTCTTTCTCATTCACACACATTCCCCCTCTGCTTGTTTTATTTTTCTCCCTGCCTGTTCTTCATTGTTTATTAGTATCCGTATATCCCAGCTTCTCTAATCTTGCCATAAACGTCAGAGTAACCTGCACCGGCCAAACCTGCCCGTATTTTTTGTTTATCTCTTCCGTGATTTCTTCCGGCATCAACTGCTGCTCTGACTCCTTGATAATTTTTAAAACTTTCTTTTCCTGATCTGATAATGTCTGCATGTCATTGTCTCCTTTTATAATTATATTTGTAATTTATATGTAATTATAATTTACGCGTGTAATATTGTCTATTACTAATGATTTTTAATTCCAGATCATAATGAATGCAGTTATTAACAGGATTCCCCAGTATACAACATTATGCAGTTCTTTCTTTTCCCGTGCTTTTTCCATCTCATCATAAAATGAAATAACAATTATTATCCCTATTAATTTTAAAATCATCTTGCTTACCTTTACCTGTCAGCTCTGGCATATCAACCAATACTGTATTAAACGTTCCTTTCGTTTTTTCCTGCTCGTCTTTCTCGAATCGGAACGATTTTCCTTCTTTCAGTTCCAGTTCAATTCCGTCAATGCTGCCATTTAGTTTATCCTGGCAATGCCGGAGAAGTGTTTCCAAATCGCACAGTCTGCCTGTCCTGTACTCGTCACGGATATGTCTTAAAACTCTGCCTGCGCTTTTTATCCGGTACTCATAAGCACATTTACTGTTGATAAATCTTTCTTTTCCAGTTTCTGTTTTCAAGATTTTTAATCTATCATCAGATTCCTTCAGCTTGGCATAAGACATTTCTATGTCAGTTTGTTTCATCTACACCTCCACCTTTCACAATCTCAATTACCGTTTTAAGTTCAACAATTTCTTTTTTTGCACTCCATCCTACAGGCTGTGCAACACAACTTGCCTTATCCAATTCGCTTACAACCGCATCCACATTGTAAGCGGTCTGAATTTCGTCGACTTTTTCCATCAACGTACCCATTTTCCAAAAGCTATTTATAACATCCTTTTCCTTCTCAAATGTATCAGAAATCATCTTCTTTACATCGTCCGCATCAATCAATCTCATCGCTCGTCCCCCAATCTAATCTCTGGCCGCAATCACAATATACGGTATCCTCTTCCAATATGTCTCCACAGCAAGGACATCTCCCTATAAGACCGACATAGCTGTCTCCGTCTTTTACCTGGGATATTGATTTCACTTTCTTCGCTGTCTGCTTCTCCACTGCCGCCCGGCATTCTTCCAAAGTCCCAATCTTGCGATATTGGCGCCAATCACTTAATGCTTCAAAATAATTGCTTTTCATATCCTGCAATTCTTCAGCAGTACCGATTGCACGGTACTGCTGAACCTCTTCCAGGGCCTTAATAATTGAGTTTCCAATATCTGACCCCGGAAGAATTCCCAACATGTTACTTTTTCTTTTTGAGCTTTTCAGGCATTCAAGTGCTTCATTCTCCGTCATTCTTACACCTCCAACAGTTCCGGATTATCAATCTCGTTTCCAATGACATCTATATAATACGGATTGAACTCTGCTAAGGAAACGCTTTCAGCAGTAAATATGGATACGGCTTCCCAACTCAATGAATCATCTGACCATTTGATAACGAAATCTTCATCTTCATACCGGAAGATATCATTCTCATAGATTCCCTCATATCCGGTACACTGGCATAATGTATCAATCTGGATTTCAAATCTTTCGGCAACAACATATAAACCGCCATTACACAAAGAACCTGTATATATGTAGCAGTGGTTGTCTATGAGCACATAACATCCTTCCACCCATTCGCCATTATCAATCCGCTTTCCACGGCATAAATATCTATTCTCCATCACTCTTTCACTCTCTTCGGTGTTATCTTGATCCTCTTCACACAATTCGGGCAGAAATCAAACCCGTTCACTCTTGTGGCGCATTCCGTGCAGATTTTCTTATCACAGGTCATGGTATAACTTTTAAATCCACTTCCCCGTGCATGTGTAATAATTGTATTTACAGGCATGTCACACAACAAAGTTGATTTCCTTTTTCTACAGAACGGGCACAGATCATCTTTCGGTATATGTTTAACTACGTCTCTCATTACGATCCACCTTTCTTCCTTTACAAACTCCTCTGTGTTCATGCACGGAAAATGAAATACTTCCGGTCTGTTTCATGTAAGTCAATTTTTCTCCGGTCAACTCACATTTGTGTTTACGTTCGTTCAAATACTGACATCAACTCCCGTAACTTCCCGTATTCTCTCTGACAGTTCCGTCTCTCCTCCGTTTAAGATCTCAATCTCTTTTGCAGCATCTTTCAACATTTTTTTCATAGACTCGACACCGTCTCTTTCATAACTTTTCTTGACCGCTTTTCCATCGATCACTGCTGCAATGGTCGGGGTCTCTTCAAAAGTTTTCCTGTATGTTTTCTGAATTTTTTCAATCTGTGATTTTGCTGTATCTGCTTTTTCCAGTGCCTCGCTCAGGATTCCAAGTGTTAATTTCTGCTGTTCTGCCCGTTCCAGCTCTTTCTTTGCTTCCTCTTCCAGTTTTTCGTCCAGGATTCTATGAAAATTCTCATATATTCTGATTCCTTCGTCGCTGTCTCCAAGAATATCCGTGATGATCGTCTTTAATGCTTCTCTCTGCTCCGTTGCCGTTGTCTGTTCAATACATCCCATCGCCCGTGCAAACTCCTGATGCGGTGCTTTCGTGTCTCTTGTATAAAAGAGCATTGTATCCCTGTCTTCCTTGCGATCCGTGAATGCCGGGAATAAAAATCCCGTATCCGGTGCGCCGACTACTTTATCCCGGAATCTGTTTACGATTGCATTCTCGCTTTTGCTATATGCCAGTCCCGGTGCTGTCAGATTTACCGGGCAGATGGCACAGAGCATGTACTCGTAGGTGTCCTCTGATTCATCTATTTTGTTGTTATCAGAAGTTTTTGTTATAACATCGTAGGCATCACGGTAAAGCAGGATCAGGTAGTCTCCGACATGATCATAATTGTCAATCACTCTTTCATAGAATGTCTGCAGCATGTCTTCGTTTTTTAATCCGGTCTCTCTCATGGCCAGCAGGAACTGCTGCATGTCGTTTTCTCTCTTTGCCTCGTATGAAAGTTTTAAATTCAGCATGTTGTCTTTCAGCTTGCCTTTGAAAATTCCTTTTGCAATATCCAGATATTTGTAAAATTCTTCATCCGGCAGGTTTAAAAATGTCTCTCCGAACATTGTCACAATGTTTCCATTCACGTCTACATAACAACCGCAAATACGGGAAAAAGTGCAGTTATTCTTTGTCAGCCTTCTTTTTAATTCCAAGATATCTTTCTTTTTCATTTTGTTGTCCTTTCTGCCATTGCTACATACTTTCCATAACTCATCCCGGCTTCTCTTGCTTTTTCTAACACGCTGCTTATATCGCTGTTATTACGTGTCTGGTTTCTTCTTTCCTCATGAATTTTTCTATTGCGCTCATTTCTGCACTTTTTTCCACAAGTCAGCGCGGCCGCTGCTATTGTTTCAAATTCTTTTCCGCAAATTATGCACTTTTTCTTGTATGTTTTTCTTACAAACACTGTTTTCTCCTTTCTCTCCAGCGCCGGTTGCCGGAGAATCGCGCGTTTACTGGTATCCTGTGATATATCAGATTAACCAAAAGTTGGAAAATCCCTTATTTATGGAATTACAGAATAAAATAAGAGCAGGGATTCAAAAATCTCTGCTCTTGGTATGGTTTTGTTATATAAGAAGCTGTTATACTCCTTTTTCCTGTTCATGCTTATGCATATTTTTCACTATTGTATAGATTTGGCACAAACGCCTCTGGTTCTGTATCTGACCCACATATGATATTATGTATTTTTTATAATCATATGTCTCTGCTGTTTTTCTTTGCTCTAATATCTTTATCTGTTTATCTTTTTCATCTAGCATGCGTCTTGCTTCCATCAATGCCTTTGCAAGATATTCCGCTTGGTTTTGAATCTGCTCCGATGCAATTTCATCCTCCATTTCATGGAATCTATTAATATATCTGGCTGTAAACTCAGTTCCTTTAGTGCCTGTTAATTTATTTGCTATGAACTCACAGCCTTTGCGGGTTATCATGTAGCAAGGAAGAGTCCTCCCTGTGCTGTCCTTATAGGTACTTTCCTCGAAAAAGTCACTCGGCACAATTTTGTGCTCAGTAACAGAGGTATGATTACATTCGTTGATTTGTTTTATATATCTTCTAATATCTCGTATTACTGATCTGTGCTCCTTTTCTACCATTTCAGCCACTTCTCGGCTATCTAAAGTTTGTTCCAGATTCTTCATATTTACCATTCCTTTCTTCTTGCTTGTATCCACAAGGAATGGTATAATCATTTTGCCATTCCTCATGGAGTGTGCGTTAGAGATTCGTTTGTGCTTGGTCGTGCGGACGGATCTCTATTTTTCTGTTTCGTCGAATACCTTTCTAATTCCACTCATGACAACATCATATTGCGTCTGCCCTAGTCTTTCACAACATGTGCGCAACAATTGTTTATCTTCTTTCGTGGCTCTGATTTTTATTTCTTCAGACTTTGGGTTATCCGACTTTGGTCTCCCTGTTCGTGGACTCATTTTTTCACCTCACTTTTTGTTCACACATTTATTGTATTATTGTTCACACATAAAGTTAAGTATTTTATGAAGGTGTATTCTATTTCTTGTAAACGTCACTCAAAGAATCTGTTCAAACTTTTCAGAGATTTTTTTGCTCTTTATTCTGTTTTCAATGTGCAAATTTAATCAGATCAACCAATTTTTGAAAAATCCCATTTCTTATAGTGCAACATGTCCTCATTCCAGTCCGGATACTGCTGCATCAGGTACTCTTTAAATATCTCTATCATTTCCGACCGGAGTCCCCTGCTTCCATTGTCCAATAGCATGTGGTGATACCGGCATCCTACTGCTCCGTTCTGTGGTACTCCAAGTCCTCCCTGTGACTTATTTATGTAATGCATGATGTCTTTCATCTGGTAGAGCCACGGATCCTTATTTTCCATGTGGTACTGCTGCCGGCAGAAGATACAGCTTTCATTGTCACGGTAATAGATGATCCTGCGGGTTTCTTCATCGAATTGGAATTTCATGTTTTTACTGGTCCGGTACCGCATGTTATTCCTCCTCTAATTCATCCATGTGATCTTCTATCTCCTTAGCTTTTATATTCATTAATATTCCATCCAGCTTTTCCACAACCCATCTCATTTCATCTATCTTTTGTAGTGCATTAGAATTCCAAATCTTCAGCAATTTATTTAAATAACTAAAACTTCCCATACCTAAAATGGGATTCGTTCCTTGAAAATTCAATATTTCAG
>ENA-UAON01000194-UAON01000194.1-human-gut-metagenome-genome-assembly--contig:-NODE-194-length-33141-cov-10.177054_pt1 | contig 33141 bp, 20 predicted proteins | sample MGYA00243469_ERZ654557 | MGnify/ENA primary metagenome ERZ654557 (study PRJEB26926, sample SAMN06164571) | human gut metagenome | biome: ENVO:00009003; feature: ENVO:2100002; material: ENVO:00002003...
AGATTTATTATTCTTTTGTTGGCAAGGTGGACTTGCCCGAATAACCGCCCGACCTATCCGACACAAGAGCTAAGTGCCGGATAGGAACGGCAAAATTTTTTACACTTCTATTGCTTCTTTATCACACATCAATAAAATCACAGGGCATCAAGCAGCTTATGAGTGGCGGTGGCATCATCATTGTGGCACAGACGGTAATTCCACAGCTTACCACTCTGTTTTCATAATTCATGGGTGGGATCATTGATAAGATTACTGAATTCATAAAGGAACTGTTGCAGGGGTGGGTTCTGACCAACTTTGAAACCATGTTTACCGATGTTAATGACAAGGTAGGCACGATTGCAGGGGAGGTCAGTAAAACTCCCAGCACTTGGAACTCCGGTATTTTTGACATGATAAAAACCCTGTCCGATAACGTGATGATTCCCATAGCGGGAATGATCATCAGTTTTGTACTCGTCTATGAGCTTATTTCCATGGTTATTGACAAGAATAATCTGCATGACTTCAATACGGCAATTTTTATCCGTTTTTTTATGAAAGCGTGTATTGCAGTCATGCTTCTTAGCAAGACTTTTGACATTGTAATGGCGGTATTTGATGTGGGAAGCCACATCGTCAATTCTGCCGCCGCAGCAATCAGCGGGGAAACCAGTATTGATGTTTCAAGTACGCTGCAGACGATGTTCAATGAGCAGTTTTCGGAAATGAGCATAGGAGAGCTGTTGGGACTTGGAATGGAGACCATGATCGTCAGTTTATGTATGAAAATCATGTCAGTCCTTATCACCGTCATTCTTTATGGGCGAATGATTGAAATATATCTTTATGTATCAGTAGCACCTGTTCCCTGTGCAACCGTAACCAACCGGGAATGGGGAACGATAGGAACGAATTATTTTAAGGGACTTTGTGCATTGGCATTTCAGGGCTTTTTTATGATGGTGTGCGTTGCTATCTATGCGGTGCTGGTGGCAGGTGTGGCAGTAGCCGACAACCTGCATACCGCACTCTGGTCAGTGGCGGCATATACCGTTATCCTATGTTTTTCACTTTTTAAGACAGGCTCCCTGTCTAAATCTATCTGGAATGCACATTAAAGGAGGAACGAAATGGCAATATCCGTGCAGGTGCCAAAGGATTTGTCCGGTATCAAGACAAAAGTGGCACTGAACTTGACAAAGAGACAGATCATTTGTTTCAGCGGTGCGGCAGTAGCCGGGATACCCTTGTATTTTTTAACCAAGGGACTGATCGGAACATCAGCCGCATCACTTCTTATGATGGGGGCAATGCTTCCGTTCTTCTTTTTTGCGATGTATGAGAAAAACGGGTTTCCGGCGGAGAAGATTTTGTATTTTATGCTCCGGCAGAAGATACTCACACCGGGCATAAGACCATACCGGTCAGAGAACTTATACAAGCAGTTGGAAGAAAAAGAAAAATTACGAAGGGAGGTTCGTTATCTTGAAGAAAAAGCAAAAGGCAGAACCGGAAAGCCGCAGAAAAAGCAGTTATAAGGGCAATAGCAGGAATAACAGCAAAAGCGGTGGACTTACCTTTTCAGAGAAGAAGCGTCTTATACAGTTGAAACATATTTTATCGGGAAAGAGCAATGAGAAAGAAAAGCCGACTACCGCACAAAAGACGATTACTTTTGAAAAGATGTTCCGTGACGGTATCTGTCAGGTCAGCCACCGTTATTATACAAAGATGGTGGAATTTTTTGATATAAACTATTCGCTTCTGGAAGTGGACGAGCAGGCGGACATACTGGCACAGTACAGCAAGCTCATCAATTATTTTGATCCGTCTGTGAGGTTTGAACTGGTGCTTTTCAACAGGCAGGTCAACGAACAGATGCTTACAGAACAGTTTGACATTCCGTGGCAGGAGGATGATTTTAACGACATTCGTGAAGAATATACGGAGATGTTAAAGAAGCAGGCGGCAAAGGGAAACAATGGCATCATCAAATCAAAATATCTGATTTTTGGTGTGGAGAGCAATGGCTACAAGGAAGCCAAGAGCCGCCTTAACAACATTGAAAAAGATGTCATACGGAACTTAAACAACATAGGAACCCTTGCGAGGGGACTGGACGGAAAGGAAAGACTGCGTATCCTGCATGAATATTTTAATCAGGATACCATGGAGCCTTTCCGCTTTTCGTTTAAGGATCTGGCAGAATCCGGTAAGTCGGTCAAGGACTATATTGCACCGCCGGGGTTTGATTTCCGCTATCCGAACCGCTTCAAGTCGGGAAATATGTATGGCTGTGTGTCCTATCTGGATATTATCGCACCGAAGTTTACGGACGAGCTGATCAAGCAGCTTCTTGACATTGATGCAAACCTTACTATCTCCATGCACATGCAGACGGAAGATCCGGTAAAGGCAATCAAGAAGTTAAAAGCGGTCATTTCCAATATCCAGAAGATGAAGATTGAGGAGCAGAAAAAGGCAGTCCGGAGCGGCTACGATATGGATATTCTTCCAACGGATATTGTGACCTATGAAAAGGATACGCTGGAATTTCTGGATGATTTGAATACGAGCAATCAGAAGATGATCAACATGACATTCCTTATTACCTGTTATGGCAGAACCAAGCGGGAACTGGAGAGCTTAATGCAGAGAGTGTCCGGTATCATTCAGCAGGCAAACTGTGACCTCAGATGTTTACAGTATTTGCAGGAACAGGGACTTATGGCATCCGCACCGATTGGATGCAATGAGACAGGCATTGAGCGTACTCTTTCCACAAAAAGCACCGCAATCTTAGTACCATTCTGCACGCAGGAATTATTTATGCCTGCTCCGGCAATCTATTACGGGTTAAATGCACTCAGCAACAACATGATCATGGCAGACAGAAAAAGGCTCCGTACACCAAACGGAGTTATCTTAGGAACACCCGGAAGTGGTAAGAGTTTTAGTGCAAAGCGTGAGATTTTAAGTTGTTTTCTTATCACAAAGGACGACATTATTATCTGCGATCCGGAGGGCGAGTATTTTGCACTAGTGGCAGCACTACATGGACAGGTGGTAAAACTTGCCACTAATTCCAAAGATTATCTGAACCCGATGGATATTCAGTTGAGCCATAAGGGGGATAAGGAAGCATTAAAACTGAAATCTGATTTTATCATTACATTGTGTGATCTGATTGCAGGTGGCAAGGACGGTCTGGAGAATGATGAGAAAGGTATCATCGACGAATGCATCCGTCATATTTACGATAAATATTTTGAAAATCCGGTGCCAGAAAATATGCCGATACTGGAGGATTTATACAACGCACTTCTGAAGCATAAGAATCCAAAGGCAGAGCGTATCGCAAACAGCCTTGTGCTGTATGTGCATGGTTCCCAGAATTATTTCAACCACCATACCAATGTGGACAGTGGCAACCGTATCATGTGCTTTGACATCAGAGACTTGGGAAATCAGTTAAAGGAACTTGGAATGTTGATCGTGCAGGATGCAGTGTGGAACAGGGTTTCACAGAACAGGGAGCGAAAGATTGCAACCCGTTATTACTGTGATGAGTTCCACCTTCTTCTGAAGGAAAAGCAGACAGCTATCTACTCTGTGGAAATCTGGAAGCGTTTCAGAAAATGGGGCGGTATTCCGACAGGTTTGACGCAGAATGTGGGCGATTTTCTCCGTTCTGAGGAGATTGAGGGTATTTTGGGTAACAGCGATTTTGTGTATCTGTTAAATCAGAATGCCAAAGATCAGGCAATTCTCGCTGATAAACTGGGACTTTCTGATAAGCAGCTTTCCTATGTCACCAACTCCGAGCCGGGAAGTGGTCTGATACTGTTTGACAATGTGGTAATTCCATTTGTAGACAAATATCCGACAGACACCAAGACTTACAGAATTATGAATACCAAGCCGGAGGAATCGGTGCAGAAGGAGGACGCAGTGTAAATGGCAGAAAAAAGACAGAAGAAGCAGGCGGCAAAGGCATTTGAAAAAGAGACATTTTCCAAAGATAAGGAAGTGACTGGAGTAAAACATATAGAACACAGGCAGGACAACACCTTTTCTGTGGAAAACCAGTTTAGTGCCAGCGAGAAGCCTGTGAGCAATCTGCCAAGGGATGCGAACCATGGCAGTCGTACAGGAAAAGCAACTTCTGGTCACAGCGTCCAGAAGTCAGAGTTTAATACTGGGACAGAATACAGGAAAAATAATAAGAAAAAATATTACCGACAGCAACAACAGGACACTTCTGGTCACAATGTCCAGAAGTCGGAAGCCGAAGAGGAAAAGACATTCTTAAAGGAAAACAGCTTTATCAATGAGGAAAACGGTAATGCTACAAATTTCCATACAGAGGACGCAGACAGTTTTCAGGACAATTACCACGTTAGAAATACCTACCAACGGTCTGAGGAAAAAGGAAAATATCACAAAAGGCGTGTGCAGAGAGAACATGCACACAGAGAGCGTGCAAAGTCAGAAAATGCAAAGCAGTCCGATTATGGAGATCTTCAGACAAAGGACGCCACATTTTCGCAGGGGCAGGCGGACGAATTTACAGACCAAAAAGTACAGAAGGCTTTTGATAAGTCGGAAAAGAACCGCCGAAAGTTGCAGAAAGCAAAGGACAAGATGCCGACAAAGCGGCAGTATGAGATGAAGCGTGTCTTTGATGAACAGACCGGAAAAGCAAAGTATGTTGTGGTTCCGGTGGATGTGGAGAAGCCATTTAAACCGGATGGACTGGGAAAAACTGCGGTTCACAAGCTCCAGACCGAAAATATGTATTTTGTGCATCGCAAGATTGCAGAGACAGAAAAGGATAATTCTGCTGTGGAGGGCGCACACAAGACGGAACAGCGAGCCGAGGATATTTACCACTATATGAAGTATCACCGCAAGAGCAAGGCACAGAGAAAGCGTGACCGCTTAGAGCGATTGCACAAAAAACAGGTTACAGCGGATATGAAGCTGGAGTATGAGAAATTCATCAGTGAAAATCCACATCTAAAGGGCAACAGTCCAAAGAAGCAGTTGCAAAGGCAGCTACAGAAACAGCGCATCAAGCGTGAGTATGCCAAGGCAAGGCGGGTAAGAGCAGAAGCCAAGACTGCAAAGGAAACATTTACAAAGACAGCCAATGCTGCAACCGGGATTGCAAAGAAGTTACAGGAAATTGCCACGAAAAATAAAACACTGATTATCACAGTGGGTATTTTTGCACTTCTGCTCATTATGATCATGTCGGCACTATCAAGCTGCGGTTCCATGTTTACCGGAACTGTGACAACAACGATGGCAAGCACATATCTTAGCCTTCCGGCAGAGATTGATGCAGCAGATTTATCTTTTACAGAAAAGGAAATGGAGCTGCAAAATAAGATTGACCGGATTGAAACTGATTATCCGGGATATGATGAATACGATTATAACCTTGGTGCAATCGGGCATGATCCGTACACACTGATCAGTTATCTTTCCGCAGTCCATACGGAATTTACTGCCGCAGGAATAGAGAGTGAGATTCAGGAATTATTTGATGCCATGTATTCACTCACTACCGAGGAAGTAGAGGAAACACGGACAAGGACAGTCACAAAGACCGGAACCAGAATAGTAACAAATCCGGACGGGACTACCCGTACCGAGGAATACGAGTATGAGGAGGAAGAAGAATATACCGTAACAATTCTTCGTGTCACACTTACGGTCACACCGCTTGAGAGCGTTGTAGCCGGACGCATGGACAGCGAACAGACGGAAATTTTTGGAGCCTATACGGAGACAAAAGGCGGCTTACAGGTCTTTGCTTCTCCGGTTGATTATTACTGGTATTACTATATCAGCAGTTATTATGGCTACCGGAAAAATCCAAACACCGGAGCCGAGGAGCTTCACAGGGGTGTGGATATAGCGGTGCCGACAGGAACGTTTGTATATGCGGCACATGATGGAACGGTAACAGAAGCAACTTACGATTCCTATTATGGAAATTATGTGGTGATTACGGACAGTAAGGGATATACCACAAAATATGCCCACATGGACAGCTTAAATGTGTCCGCAGGGCAGAGTGTAAAAAAAGGTGACAATATAGGCAAAAGCGGAAATACAGGAAGCAGTACCGGAAGCCACCTTCATATCGAATGTCTGTATAACGGGGAATATTATAACCCGTTATTTTATTTTGAAGCAGGAGAACAGACCATTTATGGAGAAACAACGGGCGGCACCGGAGGAGGAACCAGCAATGTGATACCGCCGGAATCCTATGATGATGTAACCGTACAGACGCTTATGCGTGAAGCAAACAGGTATCTGGGAATGCCATATACTTTTGGCGGCACAGCTCCGGCTAGTTTTGACTGTTCCGGTTTTGTATGCTGGGTATTTTCAAACAGTGGCGTACATAACCTGCCAAGAACCACAGCACAGGGCATTTATGACCAGTGTACTCCGGTATCAGCGGCAGATGCAAAGGCAGGGGACATTATCTTTTTTACAGGAACCTATAATGCAGGACGTCCGGTTACACACGTTGGTATCTACTGTGGAAACGGTACGATGGTGCATTGCGGTGATCCAATTCAGTACACCTCAATCAATACTTCTTACTGGCAGAGCCATTTCTATGGTTTTGGAAGATTGAATTAGCGAAGGGAGGAATTATTTTTGTCAGTAGAACGAATCAATTCACAGCTTAAAAAGGTCAGAGAGCAGATAGCACAGCTACAGGCAAAGGAAAAAGACCTTGCAGAACAGAAACAGATGGCGGAGGATGCCGAAGCCATGAAGATCATACGAAAATATAAAATCTCATCGGAGCGTTTGCAGATGTTAAACAAGCTCAGTGAGGATGAAGTCAGAAATTTATTACAGAAACGGGAACAGGAAAAGGAGGTTTCAATCAATGAAAAACAGGAAATTATCGGCTAGGGCGGTAGTGTCCCTTATGCTGTCGGCAATACTTTTTTGTATGCCGATTGGGGCATTTTTTGCCAACAGGACAAATACGATAGAGGTTCATGCGGAGGATACTGCCGAGCAGAAAACGGAAAGTGCAAGTGACGCAGAAAATACAGTTACACCCGGCAATGGCAGGGAAGAAAATTCAGGAACAGATACCGGAGAGGGAAAGACGGAAAATTCCACAGAAGGCACAACAGAAGATTCGTCTGAAGAAACACAGCCTGCCGCAAAATGCACCTGCAAAGAAAAGTGCAGCCAGTATGCGGTGGATGAAGATTGTGAGGTGTGTGCAAAGAACTATAAGGAATGTACCTATATCAATCCGAGCGTAAAAATCACAATCAATACACCTTCTGGGTGGCATAACGATACCACTAAGGTAATAGTCAAAGTAGAAGATACGATAGTTTCCGGTAATTTTACCGTTCAGACAGTAAAGGCGAAAGTCGGGCAGAATGGAAGCTGGACAGATATTACCGAGGATATGTACATAGAGATTTCCGAAAACAGCACTATTTATGTGCAGGTCACAGACCAGAAGGGCAAGACCTATGAGAAAAATCGCTATATCAAGTGCTTTGATTTTACGAAGCCTACCTTAAATGCGGCAGTCAGCGATGGTCTATTGAGTATTCAGGCACATGATACGGATTCCGGTATCAAGGCAATCTATGTCAATGGCTATGAGTTTACCGACCATACGAATGGTGCTTTGAATATCCGTCTGCAACAGTTTGATGCAGGATATCAGTATTTCACGATTTCAGCCATGGATAATGCAGGAAATACCTCAGAAATCTATAAAACAGCCAATCCGTATTACACCGATCCGGAAAACAAGGACAGCAATGAAAAAGATCCGGCACAGCAGCTCCCGGTGGATGCGTCAGCAACCAAGCCTAGCTCTGCAACCGCACAGGTTACAGACCATACCAAGACAGACAGCAATGGAAATACTGTTTCCCAAACAGGCAGTGGAACAACTTCAAGCAGTACAGGAACATCAGCCAAGCAGTCCCCGAGTACGGGAGATACTTCTAAGGATACCGACCAGAGCAGTGACAGCCAGACTTCTGAAAAAGGCAGGGAATTTTATACAATCCAGACTGCATCAGAAAAGGTATTTTATCTGGTGATTGATCGTGACGGGGAAGATGAAAAGGTATATTTCCTTACCGAAGTCAGTGAAAATGACCTGTTAAATACCACAACGGATAACAGCGAGACACTTCCGAAAAATTCAGCAGCATTGGAATCTGCAATTCCTACCAAAGACAGTGCATTGTCAAATAATAATGCAGATACCACAGGAGAGAAAAAACAGGGAACGGAAAGTGTTGAGGGCAGTACCGAAGAAAGCACGGAGGATACAAGTAAGCCGAAAGAGGATACCGCAAAAGCAGATGGTTCCGGCTTTACATATATTTTAATAGGCATTGCTGCGGTAGCTGTGATCGGAGTGGTATATGTTGTGAAGTCTAAGAAGAAAAAGGAAAACTTCATTGATGAGGATGAAGATGAGGACGAGCTTGACGAGGACTATGATTATGAGGACGAGGACGAAGCCGAAGCCGAGCAGGATTCAGACGAAGCATTCTTAAATGGTGGCGATGATACAGAATCAGAGGACACAGGCGAGAATGACAGTGAAGATAACAGTGACAACGATAATGATGAAGAAAACGGGGAGGAATAGAGATGGAGCTTGTAATTGCAGAGAAGCCGAGCGTGGCACAGAGCATTGCGGCAGTTCTTGGTGCCACACAGCGTAAGGACGGTTATTTGGAAGGCAATGACTATCTGGTATCATGGTGTGTGGGACATCTGGTAGAACTGGTACAGCCGGAAAGCTATGAGGAAGCATGGAAGAAATGGAGTTATGACAATCTTCCGATCATCCCACAGGAATGGCAGCATGAAGTGAAAAGTGATACGAAAGCACAGTATCAGATTTTGAAAAAACTTATGCATGATGACAGGGTGGATGCAGTCGTGTGTGCTACCGATGCCGGAAGGGAGGGAGAGTTGATCTTCCGCCTGACCTACAACATGGCAGGGTGCAGAAAACCGATGAAACGATTATGGATTTCTTCCATGGAGGAGAGTGCTATCCGTGACGGCTTCCATAATCTTCGTCCAGGCAGTGATTATGACAATCTGTACAAGTCAGCACTATGCAGGCAGGAAGCAGACTGGCTTGTGGGTATCAATGGCACTAGGCTTTTTACGGTATTGTATGGTGGCAAGGCATTAAAGGTCGGCAGAGTGCAGACACCGACACTTGCCATGCTGGTAGACCGTGAAAGTAAAATCATGAATTTCAAGAAAGAAGCCTATTATATGGCTCATATCATGGAAAATGGTCTGGATGCTGTATCGGAGCATATCAGTGATAAAACGGAAGCAGAGAGGATTGCAGGAGCCTGTGAAAACGGACAGGCTCTTGTCACTTCTGTGATAAAGGAAGAAAAGTGGGTGGCACCACCGAAACTCTATGACCTTACCACACTCCAGAGGGATGCAAACCGTCTGTTTGGCTTTACTGCCAAGCAGACATTGGAATATACGCAGAGCCTTTATGAGAAAAAGTTAGTGACTTATCCAAGAACAGACAGCCAGTATCTTTCCGATGACATGGAAGGTACTGCAAAAAATGTGATCGAAGCGATTTTCAATTCTCTGTTATTTGAGCAGAATATCATGTTCAATCCAGATATTAAAAGAATTTTGAACAGCAAGAAAGTGACGGACCACCACGCAATCATTCCTACCATGGAGATCATCAAGCAGGACTTAAAGGCAATCCCGGAGAGCGAAATGAAGATACTTTCCCTTTGTGCAAACCGTCTGCTGTGTGCGACCGGGGAGAAGCACATTTATAATTCCACAAAGGCAGTGATTACCTGCAACAATACTGTATTTAAGGTATCTGGCAAGGAAGTGTGGAAAAATGGATGGAAGGAATTTGAGGATTTCTTCAAAAATTCCTATAAAACCGCAGAGGTTAAATCGGATGCAGAGGAAGAAAAGAAACTGCCGGAGCTTCATGAGGGCATGATGATTGCAGTGGAGCAGACAAAGGTTTCCGAGCATTTCACACAGCCGCCAAAACATTACACTGAAGATTCCCTTTTGTCTGCAATGGAACGAGCCGGAAACGAGGACATGACTGACGATGTGGAGCGCAAAGGACTCGGTACACCTGCCACCAGAGCAGACATTATAGAGAAGTTAGTCAAGGACGGTTTCGTGAAGCGTGAGAAAAAGCAGATCATACCGACAGAGGATGGAATGAAGCTGATTACGGTGCTTCCCGATGTGGTGAAGTCCCCGAAACTCACCGCTGACTGGGAAAATGCACTTACTCTTGTTGCAAAGGGCGATATGGAGCGTGAGGACTTTATGGCAGATATTGAAACAATGGTATCTGACTTAATCCACACCTACCACGAAGTCAGTGACGAGCAGAAAAAGATGTTCGCACAGGAGCAGAAGGTACTTGGTAAATGTCCGAACTGCGGCGGAGAGGTGGTAAAGGGAAAATACGGAGCTTTCTGCAAGAATAAGTGCGGCATGAATGTAAGCCGGATCATGGGCGTTTCCCTGTCAGATGAACAGGTGGAAAGCCTGCTTGACGGGAAAAAGACGTTGCTAAAGGGGCTTACAAGCAAGGCGGGCAAGAAATACGATGCCTATATCATTCCGAGCGGTACGGAAGAATACCACTACACAAAGGACGGAGAAGAAAAGTCCGGAGTGCAGTTTAAGTTTGTCATGGAGTTTCCCAATAAGAAATTCACAGGAAAGAAAAAATAAAAGGAGGATGTAACAAATGGGAGCAGAAGAAACAAAGAAAGTACAGGACAATGAGAGCAAGGCGGACAAGTTTGTCCGTCTTGGGGAGTATCGTGTGAACAAGGTCATTGATGCAATCTGCAGGCTTGAGAACCTTTCCAACCGCACCAATTATGAGTATACACAGGAGCAGGTGGAAGCCATGTTTTCCATTATGGAAAAAAGGCTTTTGGAAGTCAAAGGCAGATTTGCCCCGAAAAAGGAAAAAGAAGATACGTTTTCATTTGGAAGAAAAGCAGAATAGGGAGGAAAGTCAGAATGAAGCAGTTAGAAAAAGAAATCAATGTAACAAGCCAGAGAAACATGATGAAGAGGTACCAGATGTATGGTGCCACAGTATCAAAGCTGACAGAGAAATCACAGAATGACACCAAGAAGGGAGAGAGAAAGTAATGGAATATAGAGATTTTGTAGAACAGGTAAAAGAACAGATACAGGATTTCCTTCCTGAAAAGTTTGCAGATGCTGCAGTTGAGGTCAATCAGATTGTAAAGAATAATGACTGTGTTCTGGACGGTCTGATGGTAAGAACAGAGGAAAGCAATATTGCACCTACCATTTATCTGAATCCATATTTTGAGCAGATACAGGATGGTGCTGAATTGGATGATGTGTTAGCTCAGATTGCAAGTGTGTATCAGTCACATTATATAGATCATGATATAGATGTATCGGCAGTTACCGATTTTGACAAGATTAAGGAAAAAATTGTATGTAAGCTGATCAACGAGGAAGCAAATAAGCAGTTCCTTCAGGATAAACCGTACTCCAAGTTGGAAGATTTAGCAGTTGTGTATCAGATTTTAATGGATAAAACAGGAGAAGGAACTGCGACCATTACCATTACAGATAATCTGATGGATGGATATGGAATCACACTTGAAGAACTGCATGACCAGGCGTTGCAGAATATGGATACTTTGCAGCCACATAGTTTCAAAGGAATGAATGAGACGGTTGCGGAGATGATTGCAGTTGATATTGCAAGAGAACAAAATGTGGGTATGGATGAAGCAAAAGAAATGGCAATGCAGATGATGCCGGATATTCCCGATACCATGTATGTGCTGACAAATGATACAAAAGTAAATGGGGCGGCTGCAATTTTAAACGATGATATCAGACAGGAGATCGCTGAGAAGGTAGGAGATTTTTACATGCTGCCTTCTTCAATCCATGAAACGCTGATTATACCGAAAGATGCGGGAATGGAGTTTAAAGAACTTGAGCAGATGGTACAGGAAGTAAATCAGACACAGGTGGCGCCTGGAGAACGTCTTTCGGATCATGTATATGAGTATGATGCCAAAGAACATGAACTGTTCCGCAGTGACCGGGCAGAGGAACGTGCTAAGCAGAAAGAGGAAAAAGGAGATAACCGTCATGAGCGTGTTTCAGTAAAGGAGAAGCTTGCGGAGAAGAAGGATGCTGTTATTAAAATGAATGCCGGGAAAGAGCATTCTGCACCGGAAAAGAAAAAGGAAGCCGTAATATAGGAGGAGTGGGATATGTATACAACAGGAGATAAGCTATTAAACGTGATGAAAGAGGAAGAAATCGGGATTGCGGAGCTTTCCAAAATTTCCGGTGTGCCGGAGAGAATAATCCTTGACATTATGGCAGGAGTTAAGGAGCCGGAGCTTGGTGCTATGTGCAAGATTGCAGAGGGACTGGGTATCTGTGTCCATGAACTTCGTGCGGATGAGGAGAGTTATGCGGTATCCGTTCCGAAGGATACCCTTGCCAAGCTGATTGTTGTCAGCGAGATTAACGGAGTGGAACTTGAGGAACTGATTAACTGTATTCTGGAAAAAGGTATTGAGGAGCATGGTTTTTATGCCTGATGCCGATAAGTAACTGATCACAGGCTGTAGGGTGCTTAAAGTGCCTTACAGCCTTTTTTACGGAGGTTTACCATGAGAAAATATAAATTGATTTCCGCACTGGCAGAGGAAACAGCAAAAGAAGTCGTGCGGAATGAAGAAAACTGGAGGAGATACCTAAATACTGCTTCCAGATTGTATAAATATCCATTTAAGGAACAGCTTTTAATCTATGCCCAAAGACCGGAGGCAACCGCCTGTGCTTCCATAGAGATATGGAATGAAAAGATGCACTGCTGGGTAAACAAAGGTGCAAAGGGCATTGCACTGATAGATGAGGATATTTTTTCCGGTTTGAAGTATGTCTTTGATATTTCAGATGTGCATAAGGCAAGAAGAATCGGACAATTCCCTAACCTTTGGGAAATGCGTGAGGAACACATGGAATCGGTGATTTCCCGTCTGGAAAAGACTTATGGGGATACCGACAGGGAAGCCGGGTTTGTGGGACGTATCCGGGAGATTGCCGGACGGATTGCAGAGGACTGTTATAAAGAGCTTGCTTCAGATATGGAATACTTAAAGGAAGGGAGCTTTTTAGAGGAACTGGACGAGCTGAACGTGGAAGTAAGGATACGGGAAACCCTTGCCGACAGCCTTGCCTATACCGTTTTAAAGCGGTGTGGCATGGAGGAGGGTGAGCTTGCCGAGGAAATAAACTTCCCTTATATCCATGAGTTTAACACAGTGGAAACGCTGTCACAGCTTGGCAGTAACGTGTCCGATTTATCAAAGCCTATCCTGATGGAGATAGGCAAAGCAATCGGGGTGTATGAGAGGGAGAAAGCAGAGAACCGCACAGCGGAAAATTCTGTTCAAAAAGGACTTGCAAACACCTCAGAAACACGCTACAATGCTTTAAAGTGCGAAAGTAAAAACCAAGACGGAGAATCTATCACACAGACCGGAGAAGCCGGGGAAAGGAGCAAATATGATGAATCTGATATACGAGAAGAATGGGGATTATCAGATACCGATGGTAGTAATGGACGAACAGCCGAAGGAGGTACTGACAAAGTACGGACTGATGAGGAAGAAGTTCTTACAGGAGCACAAGAACGGAGTATATACGGGACTTCTTCTGAGTGGGAAGCTGAAGGAACACCTGTTGATGATACAGGAGCAGGCAGAGGAGAGAATGGAACTTCTGACCGGACAGATGAAGGAGAGAGAGGGGATAACGGAGCAGATGAAAGCAGAGAATCAGATGCTCTGGGTAGCGAAGATGAACAGCATCGTACACTCGGCAGAGGAGATCGTGATGACGGAACTGATCTACAGTTAAATATCGAACAGCCGGAGGGAACCTATCAGCAGTTAAGCCTGTTTCCGAGCTTTGAGGAACAGGTCGGCACTATCGCAGCAGCGGAAGCAAGTATTCAGTATACCATGCCCGCTGCTTTTTCGTTGCCACAGGAGCAGATTGACAGTATCTTGCGTAGTGGCGGCGGTAGGGATAACAGCAGAAAGCGTATCTATGCCAATTATCAGCTGGGTAAGACACCGGAAGAAATGGCAGAATTTTTAAAGAACGAGTATAAGACCACCGGAAAAGGTTTTGAGTTTGACGGAAATCCTGTTTCACTGTGGTTTGATGAAATGGGTATGCGTATCGGTTATGGTACATCGGCAAAGGAAAATACCCTTGCAGTGATGAGCTGGAGCGAAGTGGAAAGCCATATCCGTGTTATGGTGGAGAATGGTACTTATATGAGTACCAATGAAGTATTTCTTGTGGATGCGGTGGAGCGTGAGAGAATTGCTACGGACATTAACAATTTCTTCCGTGATGGTATATCGGAAATGCCGGAGAGTCTGGAGCTTAAATTTTCTAACTACCCGGCAAGCATGGAAAGGCTATGCGAGCTTTTATCCACCACTGAGGGCAGAGAACTGATTCAGGATGAGCTTGAAAAGGCAAAGGCACAGCTTGACAGCGGAGAAAAGCAGATTAAATGGCGGTATGTGAAAAGACCGGATTATTTATTAGAACAGCTTGCGGATTTAGGTGTGGAAAAGAAAGAATTTCCGGCACTTGATATGGTAGAGGTAAGGAATGAGGACTTTATCACACAGGACGAGATTGATTACAGGCTGACTGGTGGAAGCGGCTTTGAACATGGAAAGTTCCGTATCTATGAGTATTTCATGGAAGGGCATGACAAGAAAGACAACATTGCTTTTCTGAAAAATGAATATGGTACGGGTGGCAGCTCCCATGCACTTCCGGGAAGTGACAGAGCGCACGAGGATCACGATGCCAAAGGTATCCGTCTGGAGAAAGGTAACTATGGCAATCCTTACGCAAAGGTGCTTTTAAACTGGAATGTAGTAGAGAAACGTATCCGGGAGCTTGTGCAGGCAGATAAATACCTTTCGCCGGAGGGAAAGGAAGCCTATGCACAGTATAAACAGGAACAGGCAGAGAAAGCCATGCAAAAAGAACAGGCGAAGTTGGAGCGTGGTGTAACCAATCAGGAATTAGATAGAGAAACAGGAACTGTTGCTGAAGGAGAACCAAAAGCACCAGAAACCGGAAAAACAGACATAGAGCAGTTAAATAAAAGGCTGTCTGAAATGTCGGCTGTGGTTAAAATCTGCGGAGCATTAGACCGGAAAGATGTGGTTGGCTGGAATGAGGAAACACAGGCGGTCACGATTACTGACGATGAGCGAACTTTAGCGGGAAAAGAGGTTTATGATTTCCTTTTTGCAGAAGCGGCAGACTATGTAATGATGCAGACAATCAGCGGCGAAACAGAAAAAGCTCTGGAGATGGATGGATTGTTAAAGGACGCCGGACAGTATGCGGCACGTTATGAGGGCGAGCCTGCCATAGAGCAGAAAGAAGAACCGCCTTTGACTGCGGATGATGTTCAAAATCTTGTATTGATAGACCGGGAATATATCAGAGGTACACGAACAACAGTCTATGATTTTGAGTGTGATATTCGTGGGAAACATGATAAGCTGCAATATATGCTTGAGTACCATGATGACGGAGAAGGCTTTACCATTCATACGGAGAAGGATGATATTTGGGAACGTATGTCGGAGCCTGAACTGGCACGATTGGAGGGGATTCTCGGCAGGGAAGCATTATATTTTAAGTACCATGACAAAATAGTCGGGGCAAAGAGCCTTGAGGACATGGAGGAGATTCGCTTCAGCATTATGGAAGAAGAATCTCCTTATTTTTCTGCTGTTTCCCAAAGAGTATGGGGTGAATATGAACAGAAAAATGAAGAATTGTCCAATCCAATGCAAGAAAGTGAAGTGATTGCCGAACCGGAGCCGCAGAATGAAACAGAAGCGCCAAAGGAACAGCCGCCGATTGACAAATCGGGTGCAGTCAACTTCCGCATTGCTCCGGAAACAGAGGAAAGTGCCGGAAAAGGCTTTGCGGCAAAAGAAAAATTCCGTCAGAACGTGGAAGCTATCAGAACGCTTGAAAAGATTGAGGGCGAAAACCGTATTGCCACACCAGAAGAACAGGAGATTTTAGCAAAATATGTGGGCTGGGGCGGTCTTGCCGATGCCTTTGATGAAACCAAAGCGAACTGGGCAAGTGAATATCAGGAATTAAAGAGCCTGTTGTCAGCCGAGGAATACGACTCTGCAAGGGAAAGTACCTTAAATGCCCACTATACAAGCCCTGTGATCATCAAGGCGATTTATGATGTGATGGAAAGAATGGGCTTTTCAAAAGGCAACATCTTGGAGCCGGCAATGGGTATCGGAAACTTTTTCGGTATGCTGCCGGAGAATATGCAGGAGAGCAGGCTTTATGGTGTGGAGCTTGATGGAATTACCGGAAGAATTGCAAGGCAGCTATACCCGAATGCCGATGTGAAGATCACAGGCTTTGAAAAGACGGACTATCCAAATGATTTCTTTGATGTGGCAATCGGAAACGTGCCTTTCGGTCAATACAAGGTGGCAGACAGAGCCTATGATAAGCATAACTTCCTCATACACGATTACTTTTTCGCCAAAGCCTTAGATAAGGTCAGACCGGGCGGCGTAGTGGCATTTGTCACTTCAAAGGGAACAATGGATAAGAAAAGTCCGGAAGTCAGAAAGTACCTTGCGCAGAGAGCGGAGCTTCTTGGAGCGATCAGGCTTCCAAACACAGCCTTTAAGGAAAATGCGGGGACGGAGGTCACTTCGGACATTCTTTTCTTAAAGAAACGTGACAGGGTAATCGACACCCTGCCGGATTGGGTGTATCTTTGTGAAAATGAAGATGGCATAGCCATGAACCAGTATTTTGCAGACCACCCGGAGATGATCATGGGAAAAATGGAAATGGTCAGCGGGCAGTTTGGCATGGAAGCCACCTGTACACCGGATACAGCCATTCCTCTATCAAAGCAACTTGAAAAGGCTATATCCCATATCGAGGGAAGCATTGACGAGGTAGAGTTCGATGAACTTGATGATGAGCTGGCAAGAGAAGACATTCCCGCCGATCCGGGCGTGAAGAATTACAGTTATACGATCGTGGACGAGAGGGTGTATTACCGGGAAAATTCCATTATGAAGCCTGTGGACGTATCAGAAACGATGGAGCAGCGCATGAAAGGCATGGTGCAGATTCGTAACTGTACACAGGAGCTGATTGACTATCAGTTGAATGAATATCCGGAAGATATGATTAAGAGCAAGCAGGCAGAGCTTAATGAGCTGTATGATGCGTTTTCCAAGAAATACGGTCTGATCAATTCACAGACCAATAAGAGAGCGTTTAATCAGGACTCAAGTTATTGTCTGCTTTGTTCATTGGAGAAACTAGACGATGAGGGCAACTTCAAAGGCAAGGCTGATATGTTTTCAAAGCGAACCATTAAAAAAGCAGAAGTTGTCACAAGCGTGGATACCGCAAGTGAAGCACTGGCGGTGTCATTAGGGGAAAGGGCAAGGGTAGACCTAGCCTATATGTCGGAGCTTACGGGAAAAAGAGAGGAAGATGTGGCAAAGGAACTTGCCGGAATTATTTTCCAGAATCCGGTCACAGAAAAGTGGGAAACCGCAGACGAGTATTTAAGCGGCAATGTCCGGGAGAAGCTGGCAACGGCAAGGGTTTTTGCAGAGAACCGTCCGGAGTTTGCAATCAATGTCACAGCCCTTGAGGGTGTACAGCCAAAGGAGCTTGATGCAAGCGAGATTGAGGTGCGTATCGGTGCCACATGGATTGAGCCTAAGTACATCGAGGATTTCATGCGGGAAACCTTTGAAACACCGGATTACCTCTTTGACCGCAACCTTGTCGGGGTGCAGTATTCCGATGTGACAGGACAGTGGAACGTAAAGGGCAAAAATGCGGATCGTGGCAATTCACTTGTCAATATGACCTACGGAACGAGCCGGGCAAATGCCTACCGTATTCTGGAGGATTCCTTAAACCTTCGTGATACCCGTATCTTTGATACGATAGAGGAAGATGGGAAGGAAAAGAGAGTTCTTAACAAAAAGGAAACCACACTTGCCAGCCAGAAACAGGAAGCCATAAGGGAAGCCTTTAAGGACTGGGTATTTCGTGATCCGGAGCGCAGACAGACCTTGTGTGCCAAGTACAATGAGCTTTTCAATTCCACCAGACCGAGAGAGTATGACGGTTCGCACCTGAAGTTTCCGGGTATGACACCGGACATTACATTAAGACCGCATCAGCTTAATGCGGTGGCACACCAGCTTTACGGCGATAATACCCTGCTTGCCCATTGTGTGGGTGCGGGTAAGACCTTTGAAATGATTGCTGCAGCAATGGAGAGCAAGCGGTTAGGGCTTTGCCAAAAGAGCTTATTTGTTGTACCGAACCATTTAACAGAGCAGTGGGCGAGTGATTTCCTGCGCCTGTATCCGGGTGCAAATATTTTAGCTGCCACAAAGAAAGATTTTGAGCCTGCCAACCGTAAAAAGTTCTGTTCCCGTATTGCAACGGGAGATTATGATGCGGTCATCATCGGGCATACGCAGTTTGAAAAGATACCGCTTTCAACGGAAAGACAGGCTGCCATGATTGAGCGGCAGATAACGGAAATAGAAATGGCAATCGAAGCAGTCAAGGCGGAAAAGGGAGAGCGTTACACCATTAAGCAGATGGAAAAGACGAAAAAATCTTTAAGCGCAAGGCTGAGCCGATTAAACGATACTTCCCGCAAGGACAACGTAGTAACTTTTGAACAGCTTGGTGTTGACAGGCTGTTTGTAGACGAGAGCCACAATTATAAGAACCTTTTCTTATACACCAAGATGCGGAACGTGGCGGGTATTGCACAGACAGAAGCACAGAAGTCCTCGGATATGTTTGCAAAGTGTCAGTACATGGACGAGCTGACAGGCGGCAAGGGCATTACCTTTGCCACAGGTACGCCGATTTCCAACAGTATGACGGAGCTTTATACGAATATGCGCTATCTGCAATACAATACGCTCCAGAAACTTGGTCTTGGCAATTTCGACAGTTGGGCGGCTACTTTCGGAGAAACGCAGACCGCCATAGAGCTTGCACCGGAGGGAACAGGATACCGGGCAAAGACAAGGTTTGCCAAGTTCTTCAATCTGCCGGAGCTGATTTCACTTTTCAAGGAAAGTGCGGATATTCAGACACCGGATATGCTAAAGCTGCCTGTACCGGAAGCAGAGTACGAAAATGTGGTGTTAAAGCCGAGCGAGTACCAGAAAGAAATGGTACAGTCCCTTGCGGATCGAGCGGAAGCAGTGCGTGACCGCAGAGTAGATGCAACGGTTGATAATATGCTCAAAATCACGAATGACGGAAGAAAACTGGCATTAGACCAGCGTTTAATCAACGATATGCTTCCCGATGAGGATAATTCCAAAGCCACCACCTGTGTGGACAAGGCATTTGAGATTTGGGAGGAAACAAAGGAACAGAAGTCGGCACAGCTTATCTTCTGTGACTTATCGACACCGAAAGGAGATGGTACATTCAATGTTTATGAGGACATTCGGGGCAAACTGATAGAGAAGGGTGTCCCACCGGAAGAAATCGCATTTATCCATGATGCCAATACGGAAACAAGGAAAGCGGAGCAGTTTGCAAAGGTAAGAAGCGGACAGGTTCGTTTTTTGTTGGGTTCTACTGCCAAAATGGGAGCCGGAACCAACGTACAGGACAGATTGATTGCATTACACCATTTGGATGTGCCCTGGCGTCCGTCTGACATTGAACAGCAGGAAGGTCGTATTTTACGACAGGGCAATATGAATGATAAGGTCAAGATTTTCCGGTATGTGACGGAAGGCACCTTCGACAGCTATTCATGGCAGCTCGTTGAGAACAAGCAGAAGTTTATCGGGCAGATCATGACGAGCAAGTCCCCGGTACGTTCCTGTGAGGACATTGACGAAGCGGCGCTCTCTTATGCAGAGGTCAAAGCACTTGCAACCGGAAACCCGTATATTAAGGAGAAGATGGATTTGGATATACAGGTGTCAAAACTGAAGCTCTTAAAGGCGAATCACACAAGCCAGCGTTATCGTCTGGAGGACAATATCGCAAAGCATTACCCGATGCAGATCACAGCCTTAAAAGAAAGGCTTGAGGGATACCGGACGGACATTCTGACCTATACAGCGCATAAGCCTGTGGATAAGGACGTTTTTTCCATGAAGATAGGAAACCGTACCTATACGGACAAAAAGGAAGCGGGTGCGGCGTTGATTGATATGTGCCGGAGTGCAAAACAGCCAAACATGGCAGTAACAATCGGGGAATATCAGGGCTTTAAGATGAGCGTGTCCTTTGACTCGTTCTTCTCCAAGTTTACGGTCAGCTTAAAAGGAAGTCTGAGCCATGAGGTGGAAATCGGAGCCGATCCGCTTGGAAATCTGCAAAGACTATCCAATGCGTTAGAGGGAATGACCGGGAAAATGGCAGATGTGGAGCAGAAGCTTTCCAACGTGGAACATCAGCTTGAAACCGCAAAGGTGGAGGTCACGAAACCTTTTGCACAGGAGCAGGAACTGGCGGAGAAGCTAGAGCGACTTGCAGAGTTAAATGCGCTTCTTAATATGGACGAAAAGGGCGATAATGCGTTGGATATGGGAGATGATGAGCCGGAGGACGAAAACGGAGAGCAGAGCGCACAGGCACAGGAGGGCGAGCCGGACAGGGCAGAAGATATACAGGCGGTGGCTGATGAACCGTTAAAGCCTGTTGCAAGTTTTCTGATGTCGGAGCGTATCGCAGAGCATGACAAGGAACGGATGTTAGCAGACGGTTCCAGAGGGCGGGTATCCGTCAAGGAGAAACTTGCCGAGATGAAGCAGAAAATTTCCGATCAGAAGATGCCGGAGAAACCGGAGACTGTAAAGAGCAAAGGAAAAGAAGAAAGTTTATAGGAGGGTGCTATGGAAGCAAACGAACCAAAGAAAGAACAGAACACAGAGGAAATGGACGTTATGAAGCAGTTCATGGAGCTTTTGGGACAGCAGGGCATGAAAGAGCAGTCACAGGACTTTATGGAGGTCTTGCAGTATATCGCCGGGATGCAGTTACAGCTTTCCGCTATGGTGGACGAACTGCAAGGAGTACGGAAGCAGCTTGAAAGGATGCAGGAGAGCCAGCCGAAAGCAGCGGAAAGTCAGCTTTTGGATAAGGTGTCATACCTTCAGGAGAAGGTAAGCAGTCTTGCAGAACGCTTATCGGAATTGAAAGACCATTTGATTGACACCGCAGCACAGGCAGTAACCGCCTTTAAGGAAAAGGGAAGGGAGGAAATGAACAGGGTTCTTCAGAAAGGAATTTCCGGTGTGCAGTCGGTGCTTTCCGGATGCCGGGAGAAGATGGTTGATGTGCTTACCAGTTATGAAAAGACCGCCAACCAGATAGACAGTATCGGGGACGAGTTCAAGCAGATAGGGAACAGCGTAGCCAACGTGGGAAGGCTCTTAACCGGAAAAGGTACAAAGGAAGTGTCGGACGAAAAAGAGGGCGTTGCCCTTACAAGGGTACTGAATATGCCTGTAAAGAAGCATATCTCAGCCTTAAAGAAACAGGTGGAGCGGATTGACGGTGCAGTAGCGAAGCTGGATAAGATCTGTGCCGGACTGGATACCGGAAAGGATAAGGAAAAAAGCAGGGTGTCCGTCAAGGAAAAGCTGTCACAGATGAAAGTGAAATCGGAACAGCAGAAGAAAGAACCGGAAAAATCAAAGACCAAGAGTCAGGAAGCAAGTTTATAAAGGTTTATGGAAAGAGCAGGTAGCAATCTATCTGCTTTTTCCTGTTATGTGGTTATCGTAAGCAGAGAAGATTAAGTGACGAGCAGAGGAAACAGGCAAGGTTGCGATGGAGAAAATCAATTCAGACGAAAACAATAGGCAAATTTAAAGTTGATAAGAATTCACCGATATATTTATTAGACTATTCAGCATTACACATCATTACAGTTACATTTCAAAGCATTATAATTGTTTCACTTGAGGATAGATGCTAAAATAAATTTTTTAAGGAAAGAGGTGGTCGTGTGATTAACATAGCAATTTGTGATGATGAAAAATACATATTAGATAAAATCAAAAAGCTGGTATTTGATTTTTTTCATAGAAAAAACGTAGAAATAACTGTTTCACAATTCGGGAGTGGTGAGGAATTACTGAGACACAACAAAAATATAGATATTCTGTTCTTAGATATTCAAATGGATGGAATAGATGGGATGGAAACTGCAAGGAAGATGCGTAGTCAAAATTATAAAGGATACCTAATTTTTATAACAGTTCTAAAGGAAATGGTGTTTCAATCCTTTGAAGTCCAGGCATATGATTATCTGGTAAAACCGATTGAAGAAGAATGCTTTGAAAAAACGATGGAGAGATTATTTTCTGCTATGCAAAATGCAAAAGACGCAAGTTTGCTTGTCCAAAAGGGATACGAGAGTAATATTATTGCCTTTGATGACATTGTTTTTTGTGAAATTATAGACAGAAAAATATATCTGCATCTAAAAACGGAGGAAGTTATTGATTACTATGACAGAATTGAAAATCTTGAAACAAAACTAGATGGGAGATTTTTTAAATGCCATAGAAGTTATTTAATTAATTTGAGCCATCTGAAAAGTTATAAAAATGGGATGGCGTATATGATAAATGACAAACAGATACCTGTATCACGCTTACGGAGCAAGGAATTTTCAAGTGTTGTTTTGAAATATATGAAGGAACGGAGAGTGTGAAAGAATGGATGGATTAGATATTTTCAATGTATATATTATGGGAAGCATTGAAATGTTGACGGTTTTTCATTTCTTTACCAGATTTCTTAAGAAAAAGGTAAAGTTTATTTATTATATATTGTTTGCCTTTCTTGGAATGACGATTATGATGTTTTTTCCAACCGGCAGTATTATGGAATTATTGGTATATGTTCTGCTGTTGATGGCAGGAGGATTTTTTATATGTAGAACATACAATATATTTGTCGGGTTATATGCAGTTGTAATGATTGAAATAATGCACTTATGCTATGGAGTTTTTAATTCGATTTCGTGTATTTTATCTCCCTTGTTTTTTCAGGAAAATCCTAAAGCGGTTAGCGTTTTATTTATGGTAATGAGCAGTATTTTAGCTCTTGTTACATCTGTTTTGTGTTATCAGGTCATAAATAAAAATTTTTCATATGATGAAAACGTTGGGGCAAAATATGTTCTTCTGATTTTAATACCGACTTTAGTGATTTTTTTGGTAAGTGAATATATTAGTTCAAATATTTATGGACATACGATTACGATACAAGCAGATGGGAGTTTACCTAGCATAAGTCCGTTTCCATTACTGTTTATACAGATATTGGGGATAGCCAGTCTGTTTTGCATCATGTTTGCGTATAAAAAATTAGTGGATAGTTTTAAATTGAGCAGAGAGCTATCTTTATTAGAACTGGAAAAACATTCTTTAAATCAGTATGTGGAAGAAGCAAAAGTACGTTATGAGAAAACAAAAGCATTTCGACATGATGTGAAAAATCATATATCTATTGTCAAAGAATTGGTACAGAATGGCGATATAGATACAGCATTGCAGTATATGAGTGATATGGAAAATTTAACAGCAGATATGTCATTTCCGGTAAGTACAAATAACCCTGTACTTGATATTTTAATTGGAAATAAGTTAGGGATAGCTAAGAGCAATCAGATAGAAGTACAATGTTCATTTATTTCTCCATATCCATGTGGAATTGCTGATATTGACTTTTGTATTATTTTTTCTAATGCATTAGATAACGCTATCTCAGCTTGTAACCGAGTGCCCCATGATAATCAGAAATATATTCACATAACAGGAAAAGTGCAAGGTGATTTTCTTTTAATTGAAATAATTAATAGCCATAGTGGGAGAGGGAGCATTCGCAGTGGGACAGGACTTGCTAACATAAAAGCAGTTGCAGAAAAATATCATGGAGCAATGGAAGTAAGAATAGATGGAGATATATTTGTTTTAAGTGTTCTTTTAATCATTCCGCAACAATCAGAAAGCATTTCACAACAAATCTGTTAAAAACAGATATATGAATGACGAATAAGAGATTGTAAAAACATTATAGTGTATTAAAGAAAAGGAGGACGTTTTATGTCAATGGAAATAAGCAGTAATTATAAGGATTACAAAAATGAGTATTTAGATAGGGTACAGACAGGGCAGGATAAAGTAAAAGAAGCTTCACAAGATCAAAGGGGGGAGGATAAAAACGAAGGTATTCCCGTTCCAAAGGACGAGTATATTAGTAGCGAAAAATCTGGTAGCAAGCCAAGTGGTCTGTATCGTTTAGGGCAAGATGAAAATGGTAATCCAAAAGTAATGTATGATGATCCTAAGAGAGTCGCAAAGGCGAAAGATGTTCAACCAAAGGAGGAGCCAGCGAAAAAGGCAGAGAAATGTACGACAAATACAGATAATGTTGACAGAGAGATTGAGAAACTCAAGGAGGAAAAGGAACAGCTTGAACAGCAGATAAAGGCTGCGGCGGGGGACAAAGAAAAGGTTAAGGTATTGGAGAAAAAGCTGGCTCAGATTGAGGGGGAGTTAAGCCAGAAAGATAATGATACATACAGGAGAAAGAATGCAGTAATTTCTTAAACAAATTATGAATATGAGTGGGTGAATAAGAGGGAAAGGCTTTATTCACTCCTTTTGCAAAAGGAAAGAAGTTCAGATTAAGAGTAATTGCAGAAAAGGATTTCGATTCTATATCTCAAGGAGGACAGAGAGATGATGAATGGAAGGCATTCAGAATACAGGGAACATTGGATTTTTCCTTAATCGGAATCCTTTTAAAAATATCTTGCCTGATGGCAGAAAATAATATAGGCATTTTTGCTATATCTACGTTTAATACGGATTATGTTTTAATAAAATCAAAAAATTTTTCAAAAGCAATAGAGCTGTTGTCAAAAACAGGGTATAGAGTTGCAGAATAACAAATTGTTAAGAGGATAGCAGTTTGGAACAACCGGAAAAATAATTTCCTTTATAGCATATAGGAAAAATAAATAAGAAAGATCAAATAGCAAGTACCACATTGTTTGGTTGGATATAGGAATTATTCTTTTGTATTGATCAGAGCTTTAGCAGTAGATAAATGTAATAAGGCAGGTGATGTGTATGGGAAAATGCTAGTTCTGACATTTGAAGATAATGAGGATGATATGATGAACCGCATATTGTCGTTGATAAATACCAGAGATGAAATCACTCAGATGTCAGGTTTGAATAATCATCTGTTGAATTTCAAAGGTCTTATGATTGATGAGGTTCAACGGGTAATCATTCAGGAAAATCAGGAGATAGAGCTTACATATACCGAGTTTGAAATCTTGAAGCTTCTTGCAAAGCATCCGGGAATAGTGTTCAGCAAGGAACAGATTTATGACATTGTGTGGAAGGAATCCTATTCCGGCGATTACAACATTGTCATGAGCCATGTCCGGAATATTCGGGAAAAGATAGAGGATAACCCAAGCAAGCCAATCTATATACAGACTGTTTGGGGAGTCGGCTACCGGTTCAATAAAAATTTAATAGCATAGAAACAGGCAATTAAGAAACAAAATCTTGGTTGTCTTTTTTATTTGTAAAATACATTTACAGCGACAGGAGCAGAAAGGAGACAGGAGTAAATTGCAGAAATCAAAACGAATACGGGCAGTAATGATAAAGGTTTATAAGTGAATATTGTAGTTATGCGAAGGCAGTCAATAATGGCTGCCTTTTGTCATGCAAAAAAATAAGCAGATGGAGGAAATACTATGGCAGACGCTAAAACAGAAAAACAGAAAGTACAGGAAATAACAGAGAAGCTGGAGCAGGGTATCAAGGAGCTTTTTGAAAGCGAGAAGTACAAGACTTATCTGAATACCATGTCAAAATTTCATAATTACAGCTTTAACAACACCATGTTAATCGCAATGCAAAAGCCTGACGCTACGTTAGTGGCCGGATTCAAGGCTTGGCAGAAAAATTTTGACAGGCATGTTAAGAAAGGGGAAAAGGGTATCCGTATTCTTGCCCCGGCACCATACAAGATTAAGGAAGAACAGGAGAAACTTGATCCGGTAACAGGAGAGATTATGCTTGACAAGAACGGAATGCCCATTACGGAGGAAGTAGAGATTAAGATACCCGCCTTTCGTGTGGTTCCGGTCTTTGACGTGTCACAGACGGACGGAAAGGAGTTGCCGGATATAGGGGTAAATGAGCTTTCGGGAAGCGTGGAGGACTACGAGGATTTTATGCAGGCACTTACGGAGGTTTCCCCGGTTCCCATTACCTATGAAGATATAGAAGGGGAGGTAAAGGGATATTTCCATACCACAGACCACAGGATTGCCATACAGGAGGGCATGAGCCAGAGTCAGACCGTAAAGACCGCTATCCATGAGGTGGCACACGCAAAGCTCCATGATCGGGAACGGAATCAGGATATAGATGCGGTCTTAGACAAAGACCGCAACACGCAGGAAGTGGAAGCAGAGAGCGTTGCCTATACGGTGTGCCAGCACTTCGGCATTGATACCTCGGACTATTCCTTTGGGTATATCGCCGGATGGAGCAGTGACCGGGATATGAAAGAATTGAAATCTGCCCTTGATACCATACGAAAGACCGCTTCGGAGCTGATCACAGGCATTGAGGACAGGTTAGCAGAGTTACAGAAGGACAGGGCAGTGGAGCAGGAGCAGAATAAGGAGAGTATACTTCTGATACAGAATGATGATCTGAAAAAATACAGTCTTGTGAGTGTTATGGGCATGGACAGACAGGAACTTATGGACGTTCTTTCAGCCATGAGTGAGGACGATAAGCTGAGTATTCAAGCATATCTGGAGAGTAAAGGGGCATGGACTACCGAGATTGCCAACGAAAATACAAAAGAATTTGGAGAATACCACCTTGATGTCCGCTACAATACTGACACAGAGGAGCTTGTGGATATGAAAGAACGAAAGGCAATCTATGATAAGTCTATGGAGCCGATTGCCGCCGGAGATGTAGTGGTAAAATTCTCCGGTTCGATGGGAAGCGAATGGGAGATTTCCAAAATCACAAATATGTCCCCGGACGAAGTTAAAAAGCTGCTTTATGATATGGCTCTGCTTAATGAGAGTGAGTGGGACGGAGATTATAATGCGTATCTGAAAGAACATGGGGCAGAAATGACTTTGATTAGTTCCAGTGCCGGACTGAATGAACACGCACCGCAGTTTTTTGATTTTGCATACGATGCAGATATAGGCGTGAGTGCATCAACGGAATTGTCTGCCATACAGCAGGCAGAGAACCTTATCAACCGCATGGAGCATGGGGCAACGGTCTTTACGGATGATGAGAGAAATCTGATTGTGAATTACAATTACAAGCTCGATGACATGGAAAAGACAAGAGAATTGGCGGAGAAACTTGCATACATGATAGAAAATCAGCCTGTCAATGAAGCGCTTACTGTCATAGATGCACAGGCGGAGATTGATGCACTTCCGGATGGCAGGATAGGTCTTTCTGAGATGCATGAGTATGGTTATTCCTGGAATGAAATGCTGCCTTTGACAAAGGATAAGGCAACAGAGCTTTTCGGGGAAGATGTGGCTGTGTATCAGCTCCATGAGGACGGTTCCGAAACGCTCATTGAAGATTTGGAAGAATTAAAGGAGCATGAGGGCATTTTCGGAGTGGAAAAGGACGATTGGAGTGCCTATCTGGAACACCAGAGTATGAAACAGGAGTTAGAGGAAAGCCCTGCAAACAGGGAAGCACAGCTTCTATTTGGCAGTGAGGACAGATTTGGCATATATCAGCTCAAAGATACAGAGGAAGCAAGGGACATTCACTTTATGGGAATGGACTATCTTGAAAGCAAGGGCATTGCGGTTACAAAGGAGAATTATGATCTGCTTTATACCGCACCGTTAGAGGGGGGCACAAACCTTGAAGATATTTACACCCGCTTTAATATAGATCGTCCGGCAGATTTTCGGGGACATTCCCTTTCCGTCAGTGATGTGGTGGTGCTTCATCAGAACGGAGAGAATACAAGCCATTATGTGGATTCCTTTGGTTACAGGGAAGTGCCGGAATTTACAAAGGAGCTTATGGCAGAGCATACACAAGAACAGACTTTGGTCATTGATGAAACAACGGAGATCCTTTCGGAGATAGCACAGGAACATGCAGACGATGAACCGGACAGGGAAAATGAAGTGTTCCTCGTCAATTACAACGAATGGCGTGAGGTCAGTATGCTTGACTTTGAACAGAATTACTTTGCCATTGACGATCCGTATGCAGACGGGGATTTCAGGCTTTTGCATTTGCAAAGCCAGATCAAGGACATCACACCAGCAGGAGTGCATTACGATACCTATGAGGAAGCTGCGGCTGCTTTATATGAAGCAGAGCGGGAAATGGCGAATATGCCTTTCAACAAGGAAAATAACATTGGTTTCTACATGGTAAACGGAAGGACACAGCTTGAGCGCATCATGGAAGCAAGACAGCTTCAGAAGCATATGGATATTGATAATGACAAGGTATCCTACTATGTCATTGCCGATTTAAGCACATGGGCAGAGAACAGCTCAGAAAGGAGCAAGCTGGAGCGTTTTGACAGCATTTCTGAAGCAATGGAAGCATTTCAGGCTTATCGTGGCAAAGATGCACAGTACAGCGATGACAAGGCAAGGACAACCTTTGGTGTCAGTGTGCATGGCATTGAATTTGATGTAATCCATGTAAAGAATAACGAAAACGTCCTTTCCCTTGATTTTACCCACAGCAGTGAAGCAAAGGAAAGTAAGCACTTCATGGACGATTTGCAGACGTTGAGTGACAGTATCGGCATCGACAAGGTAAGAGTACACCGGGATATGACACCGGAGGAAGTGAAAGACTTTGTGAAGCGGCGTTTTGAACATCAGTTGAAACAGGGCGGTCTTGATGATATTTCCCTTTATATGAGCCGGTTCGATACGCTCTATGAACAGGGCAAGATGGAGAAGTTAATGCCTACTGCCAACCAAAAGCACATCGAGGAAAATGTACCGATTACGGAGTGGGATAATCCGTATTTTGAGGTAAAAGAGCCGGAGCAGATGGCATTTTCCATAAAAGATAAATTTGTCAGCATACAGACCTGTACGGAGGGATATGATTATTCCGTTTTTGATGCGGATTATAAGCTGGTTGACGGTGGCGTGTATGATAATCCTGATATTTCCATTCATGCGGCGTTAAAGGACGTTCTGGAGGACTTTGGACTGTCGGAACAGGATAAGCGTATTCCGGTGGACTATGAGGAGCTTATGGAGAAAACAGAAGCGGTGGAGCGTGAACAGTTAAATGAGCGTATCCGGGAGGAAGTGCCGGAAGCAGACAATGTTGTTGCTGATTTCAAGGCAAAGACAGAGAAATTATTTAATGGGATCAACGGACGGACACAGGATGATATAGAGCAGACGGTATGGGCATATCTGCAATCAAAGCTCGACGAGTATGAGATAGATGTTGAGCTTTTGGATGTGGTGGTGTCCGGAAGCAGATGCAGAGGTCTGGAGAAAGCAGGCTCCGATCTGGATGTGGTTGTGGAGTATAAGGGCAGGGAGCATGAGGATGATCTATTCAATGCCTTTAACGAGGACGGTCTTATGATCGGCGGCATAAAGGTTGACATCAATCCTATCACAGAGGGCAAGACCGGAACACTTGCAACTTATCTTCCGAGAGTAGAAAGCTATCTTGCAGAGAAACAGGCAATGCAGAAAGCGTCTGCGGTGGAAGCCACACCGGAGAAAACCGTTACCTTAACGGTTGCAGAGTGTGGCGAATTTCACAGTCTGGGAGAGTTCCATGAGAATATCGCAGGCGTGGAGGAAGCAATCGCTGTGTGGAAAAGCATACCGCCGGAGCGAATGAATGGGATTCCGAGCATCGGCATCAACATACATACCGAGGGAACCGAGCATTATGAGGACGTGGAAATGGATATTCTCTCCGGCAAGGTCATTGATCTGGAGGTCTTGGATTATGTACCGGACATAACAGACGATCCGAAAGCAATCGAGATTATAGCGGAGCTGATTGACAAGTTACCGGACATTGAGGTGCGTGGTTCACTGGAGAAGTGGCAGGCGGCTATCCTTGCTACGGAGATAGACCAGTTTTCTTATGATTATGACACTTATCAGTATCAGGATACGGTTGAGGACAGAGAAGCACAGGTTGTCAACATCACTGAGGACATCAGAAACGGAAATACTGGGTATCTGAATGACTTTCTCAATGCGGTCATTTCTGAAGGCGTCAGAGAGGGCATTACGGACATTTTCGGACAGGGTGTGGAGATTGATGACAGCGAAGCGGTTCAGACTGCGAGAAGGGCAAAGGAGCTGCTTGACAAGCTGGCAGAATACAAGCCGCTTGCAAAGGTGGAGGAGCTTACCGAACAGAATTACAACATGATTGATAATGTATTAAACAACGGAGCCGAGAAAAAGGAACAGGAGCAGACCAAAGGCAGAATTTCCATAAAGGAGAAGTTGGCAGAGAAAAAGGCAGTCATAGAGCAGAGGGATAAGGCGGAACGTACTTCACCGGAAAAGGAAACCGAGAAAAAATCACAGAGGGAGATGTAAGAAGATGAGTAAATTCACAGTAGAAGAAATCAATTTCATGTGTGTGCTTGAGACACAGGACAGGACGGATATGATTGGACAGATTAGACAGGTAATGCCGCACATAAAGGATAGCGATATGGAGGAGCTTGGAGAGCAGGTGTTAGGTAAGCTCCAGAACATGACAGATGAGGAATTTGCAGAAATTTCTCTGGAAGCGGCAGAATGAATGTGAGTCGGTACTAGCAAAATTCGACACCACATGATATAATGTTTTTCAGTCAGATTAGAGCAGTAGGGATAGTCTTGCGGTTGTCCTTTCTGGAAACAGAAAGGAGGTCGGTATGAATACTTTAGAAGTGCTTACACTTTTACTGGTTGTATTTGCAGCCTTGACATACATAGACAATAAACATAACCGCAAATAAACGGAAAGGCTATCCTCTACGCCAATAGGGGATAGCCTGTAATCCGTTAATAAACTTAACGCTTTATAAGTTTCCGATTGTGCAACCGTTGGACACTCCAATATCCTTCGGTTTTCTAATCTGATTATAAACCAGCCTTGCAGATTTTGCAAGAGGTTTAGGATAGGGGTGCCAGCGCACCTCTATTTTTTTGCCCATTTACAGGTTCGGAGTATCTTTTTTCTCCTGTTGATCCTGTGCAGGATCGGGCTGTGTCCGTCCGAGATACTGATTGAGATTTTCCTGTTTCCGTTTCAGCTCACGCACTTCCTTTTCGCAATCCTTATAGGTGGAAGTTAGCTCGCTTTTCTGCTTCATCAGTTCCTGATACTCTGCTTTTAGCTTATCGACATTCAAGCCCTTTAAGTTTATGCCAGCTTGTTCAAGCATGCGTCTTGCGCCACCATAAAGGATAATTTGGCTTTCGTATCTGCGGAAATATGCGTCCGGGTTCTTGGCTTTTTTGTAGCCGATATGATAGGAGCGGTTGTCTTTGTACTGCTGTGCATATTTGATGATTTCTGCAAGGTCTTTGATGCGGTGTTCCAGTTCCACCACGCTCTGCTTTGCAGACTTTCCGGCTTCGGTTTTCACCGCAATTTTGTGTTCCAGTTCTGCAAGGGAGCCGACTTCATTATAGCTCTGTGCGGCGATTTTTAAATTCTCAATGGCAGCCCACCTTTGCAGTCCCGGACTGCTTCTAAATTTCTCGTCCGAGGTGTCAATGAGCCTGCGGGCAGAGTAGTCCCTTTTGGGGATTACTGCCTTTCGCTCCCGTTTCCTTTCGATGCGTTCCTTGATACGTTCTTTTGTGTATTCCTTACCCAAAGACCTTGTACTGCCACGCACAAAACGCTCTTTATCCAGAGGGCGGAATGAGATGTATTTGGCAGCTCCTTCTTCAAAAGTTTCCCCTTTGATTTCATACCCTTTGGCTCTCATCAGAAGCAGAAATTCTTCGTAAGTGGAAGCCGACTTGATGCAGAAATTGATGTCCTTTCTGATCTGCGTTTTCCACGCAGAACCATTCTGGTCGGACTGCCATTCTTCGTATTTTCTGCCACGCTGGGCACCCGGAATGATGACGGAAAGATTGTGTTCCTTGCACAGTTCATCACTCAGTTTACGGATGTGGTAATAGGACTGTTTGCAGTCGTGATATTTGTTGTGTTCGATGTTGTCAGCGGCACAAAAAATGATGTGATTATGAACGTGTTCTTTGTCAATATGGGTGGTAACAACATACGAATATTTTCCCTCTAAAAGTTTATCTGCAAGCTCCTTTCCAATGTGGTGCGCTTCTTCAAAAACGACCTCTCCCGGAGCAAAAGCCTGTATCAGATGATAGGCTTTGTTGGGACTGTTTTCCCGGCAGTGGTCGAGGGTATATTTGAAGTCATAAGCTGCGGTTTCCGGAGAACAGGCATAAGAGGAAACGAACATTTTTTCATCGGTCTTTTCGGGGTTGCAGATGTAGTCTATCGCTTTATCAACGGTTGCTTTGATAGCATGGATTTTTGTGTACGCCATACTTTATTCATCAACTCCTTTACTTCGTTTATATCCCCTTGATAAATGTTTCCGGTGCTGTTTACCCTCTTTGCTATCTGGTTTAAATTGGAGCTGATACGTCCCAACTCCGTATTATAATTTCGCAGGTAACTGTAATCAACATCATACACATATCCATATAAGATCAGCTTGCGCAGGAACGCAGACATACTCTTCATGCCGGATGCTTTGAATTTGGTGTTGAGGATGTATTGCTCATCATCACTGAGATAAAATTGCACCGGATTAGTGCGGTTTCGGTTTGCCATTGTGCCACGTCCT
>ENA-UAON01000232-UAON01000232.1-human-gut-metagenome-genome-assembly--contig:-NODE-232-length-27894-cov-6.228421_pt1 | contig 27894 bp, 26 predicted proteins | sample MGYA00243469_ERZ654557 | MGnify/ENA primary metagenome ERZ654557 (study PRJEB26926, sample SAMN06164571) | human gut metagenome | biome: ENVO:00009003; feature: ENVO:2100002; material: ENVO:00002003...
ATAGAGCGATGTTTGTGCGTCAACGTGTCGCACCAAAGATATTTTCAATTTCCCTGCTGGCAAGAAGATCTTTGATATTCTGGGTGATACCACTTGGAATACCACCCCATTTTCTGAATCTCTTCCAGATTTCTACAGAATAAGCTGCTGTCTGTTCTTCTTTGAGCAGAAATCTCGATAGGTCAGACGCTTTCACGCCTTTCGCCCCGAGCCACACCGTGCAAGCAACTTTCATTGCACACGGCGTTCCATGGGATAAGTCTTTATTGCTAATACAGTTACTTCAAAGTCTGGTTAATTGTTATAAGGTTAATTGCTTCCAATCCTGCTTTAGCTCTCCATTTGTTGAGCTTTGCAATCTTGGCAGGTGCCCTACAATCGAATAAATCGATGAGGGACTTGATGATTTTCACGTCATTAGAATAGATAAGGCTCTTTATATCTTTGTGTACGATTCTGAGGTTTGCATATTCATCCGTACCACCTTGGCTTGGTGGATTAAGATATATGCATTCCACATCTTCAAACGCAAGAGACACCTTTGAGAGTTCACACTTACCCTTTGATGCCACAAATCTTGATAGGCGGTTATCACAGAATTCGATACTATGATTCGTGTCGTTATCTCTACTCAACTTCAACAGCGTTTCTCCATATTCAGATTTAGCAAGCATGCGGTGAATACGTTCACGTCCCTGTGGGGTGTAACGATTGGTGTCCACTCGGTAGAACATTGGATTTTGCGTCCTACAGTATGCTACAGGGACGACAATCATACCATTGATATATCTAACCTGTTTGGACTCCCCATATTTCTGATAGAAATATTCGTCCATCGCACCTTTCAATGTCGGCGGTTTTTCCTTGGAGAGGTCAGCCCGACTATTCAGTCTCGTCTTCATGGTTATGTCAATCGACGGGAACAGTCTGTGAACATCTGCATTTATCATAGTAGCCATGTTATAGTACTGATGCATACCAATGACTGCTTGGTTGTATCTGATGAGGTCATCGTGCTGTGATTGTTCACTCTCGTGAGATTTACAGGCCTGCGCCATGGCATTTTTCAGCTTCACTCGTTGAGAATTGATGGCTTTGTCAGTCATATGAGACTTGATAGACCATTTCTTTCCCTTCTTGTAAAGTTTAAATTTTATGCCTAAGAAGTCGCTATAGCCTTTGGTAAGATTCGTAATTCGTGACTTATCTGGAGATGTTTCCAGCTTTAGTCTGTCCATTAGCCATTGCTCGACCGCATGCTTTAGCTTGGAAGCATCAGAATACGACCTGCAAAATATCTTAAAATCATCCGCATATCTCACTATGTGGCACTCTTTCAATCGGGACTGTCGCAACTTCTTGTACAGATTCCCTTTATTCGGGGTACCATTTTTATTCATATAAATATCGCTTTTCAGAGGATGCTTTGCAGGCATTTCCTCCCATTGACTGGCTATCCACCAGTCAAGCTCATTCAGCACAATATTTGCCAGTAAGGGACTAAGTACACCGCCCTGAGGCGTGCCTTTGTCGGGTACCGTTCTAACCCCATTTTCTTCAATTGGAGCTTTTAGCATTTTTCCAATTAAGGAAATCAGCCTTTTATCACGTATTCCCATCGTCCATATCTGCTTTAGTAGCTTTCCATGGTCGACATTATCAAAAAATCCCTTGATATCTACATCAACTACATAGTGGAATCCGTCCACCTGCGCCAGTTTGTAACACACGGCAACGGCATTCTTAGTGCTACGATTCGGTCTGAAACCATAACTGTGCCGATAAAACTTGGCTTCGCATATAGGCTCCATGACCTGCAACACGCTTTGTTGTACAATCCTATCTAATACCGTAGGGATTCCTAATGGTCGCATTTTCCCATTTGGCTTTGGGATATATACCCTTCTCACCGCTTTAGGCTGGTAGTTAAGAATTTTGTCCCTAACACATTGAACCAATGCTTCCTCTGACATCTCAGCTAAGTCCTTAAAGGTCTTACCGTCGACACCAGGTGTGCTGCTTCCTTTGTTTGATTTGAGATTACGGTATGCCATTTTGATATTGGCATCTGAACCGATAATACTTATCAGATTCGTGAAAATCTTTTCGCTCGCACTATCCGCATATAATGCGTCCTGTACTTCGACCATGCCGTAGTACTCAGCATATCGGATAGCACTTTTCTTTAACAATTCCTTTCTTTGCATAGTCAACATCACCTCACTCTCGCAAGACTTGTTTCTCTTAGTCATACTCGAACCTATGAATGTTAACTGCATTACTTTATTACACTTGTTTTGTCGACTGGCAGACTGACCAGTCGTCCCACTGGAGGCTGTTGCTCCACTCCCATTACAGAATCTTCATCGCTCGTGCCTCCGCTCTCACAACGATAAAGGTAAGTTATACAGTGTGTTTTCCTTACCAACAGGTCATAGCATGTGCAACTGCTCGCTGTTCGTTGCTTTCGACGTTCCAATATGATGCAATATACTGTACTTAGGTGCTTCCTTTGAGCCTGCTGATTTCCATTGCCTGTAACAATGTTCCGACTTTCACTTCCACCCAGTTACTTTTCGGTAATCAGCGCCAAACCGTTGGCATACGCTTTTCAACGCATTCGAATTTTAGACTCTTTAAATCGTCAGTTCGTCCCCACTTCCGTGGATACTCACCATATACAGCTTCACTACATAATCACAGGCAACCCACACCTCTGTGAATCTTTCCTCAGCCTTACCTGTTAGGACCTGCTTTTTGCTCTTCACCCTAACTTTTGACAACCCGACAGTTCTTGCACAACTATCACGCTGTAGGGAGTTTGTGTGTGTCCCTTCCGGGCGTTACCCCTTCATTTGAACAACACCATATCAGTTGTATCAGTAGCTTTTCTTTTTACGGACGGCTACTGACCCCGCTGTCTATTCAACAAGCGGAACGTCTCGTCCGGTGGAATTCATCGATATAGTACCTGGTGGATTTGATGCCGCGGTTGATCGTAACTCTGTTCCATACCTGATCCTGGACGATGAGCATTCCGATTTTCTTCAGCTGCTTTCCAAGCTCTTTGATATCAAAACAGACAATTCGATTATTCAGTTCCACATTGGTTCTATGGTTGAATACTTTCAGTGATCCATTTACATAGATTTCCAGTGCTGTTGCAATCCTCTGGGCCTGTGGTTCTTTCTGCTTTCTGAGGCAGTCATACAGATCACCAAGGACCGGCATGTTTTCCGGTTTTGGATCTGCAAAGTACTTCTGATACACCAGTGGAAGACAACGGTCGATTACTGATTTTTCCTCTGCTTCAATACCATCCCTGCTTCCCATGATCAGCTCACATAAGGACAGGACGAAATCGGATTTTACACCAAGTGGATTGTCATCATCGGAATAATCCATATTGATATCCATCGGATTGATATAATCCTTACTGGTTGGTGAGATGTGTACTACCTGTCCGCCAAGTGCATGGACCAGCGGGTAATACTCGCCCTCCGGATCTCCGATGATAATGTCATCCTTCGTAACAAAGAAAGCGTTGGTGATTTCTCTTTTTGCTGCAAAGGATTTACCGGATCCAGGCGTACCAAGGATCAATCCATTCGGGTTTTTCAGCTTCTTACGATCCACCATAATCATGTTGTTACTGAGTGCATTCAATCCGTAATATAAGGATTCTCCTGCCATAAAAAGCTCCTGTGTCGTAAACGGAACAAAGATCGCTGTACTGGTAGTCGTAAGAGCCCGCTTGATCGGGATATGATTTACTCCCAACGGAACACTGCTCATCAATCCTTCTTCCTGCTGATAATCCAGACGTTTCAGTACACAGTTATATTTCTGTGCGATACCGGCAGTCTGGAAGATGGCATTATCCAGTGCCTGTTTGGTCTTTGCTGTATTTAAAAAGAGCGCTGTTACAAGGAACATACGCTCATTTCGTGACTGCAGGTCTTCTAACAGACGCTTAGCTTCTCCGCCATACGTGTTCAGATCCGATGGAATGATATCCATATCGTATCCGGCCCGGACTGCTTTTTTCTGTTCTTCGATTTTCATACGGTTGATATCCGTCACTTTGCTTTTTACCAGCTTGATTGCCTTCATCTGATCCACAGACTGGACATGCAGGTTAACGATCAGGTTCTTATCGATATCCAGAAATTCTGCCAGCATCTTATCCGTAAGCTCCGGTGCCAGGATCTGCAGATAAGAGACAGCCCCGATAGTATTTCCCATCTGGAACGTATTTCTGTCTCGGAATACAAAACTGGTCGGTGCCACATAATCCTTTGTATTGAGTCCTGTCCGGATCATGGAACCATAATCAAACTGGAAGTCTGTCATGATATCCGGATTGAAAGTCTCATATAAAATCTGCAGTCTTTCCACTCCATTCAATGGATAAGCCGGAACTCCAAGGATCTTGAAATTATTCAGGATATCTGACTCAATACGTTCCAGCTTTGGCTTTGCTTCCCGGATATTATCTGCTTCGATGGAGAAGGTGATATATTTTGATTTCACCAATCCATTATTTCCTTTCGCCAGCTGCTGTTTCAGCATCTTGGCATATTCCATACGAACATCGTCAAAGTCATCATCCTGAGGACGAATCCGGATGACCTGTTCAAATTCTTTCATGCTGCTTTTATGATTGATAAAGCTCAGCTGAAAATGAATACTGGCATCAAAGTAATTGAGGAAATCGCACCAGTTTTCAAAGATTGCATTTTTATCTTCGTTCTGAGCCAGCTGGTAGTTGATGTCATAAAAGCGGATACACTTAGAATAAGTTTTTCCCTGTACCCTGCAGATTCCATCTCTTCCCATTTCCTTATAAGCGATCGACTGCTGGACGGACAGTTTTTTCTGCCTGCGTTTTTCTTCCTGCTTTTCTTTTTTCTTTTTCTCTTTTCTGTCTACTTTTTTGTATCCGGTATCTGCGACAGTTTTCTTATTTTTCTTTTTTCGCAACCGTTTTTCCTCCTTTCGGTTTTCCTGCATCCGGAGACTGTCTGATCTGTTCCGGATCTGTCTCATAATAGTTTTCAGTTTCATATTTTCTGACGGGTGGACGAAGAAACTTCACCCGGATCATATGCATCAGAACATCTTCCAGATGCATCCCGTCTTTTTCGTACATGGCAAATAAAAATGCCGGTAACATCAAAAGCACCATGACTGTTGCTGCATTACTGTTTCCCATCACATTACGCAAGAGGAAATAGCTTGGAATTCCCATTGCAGCACCTATACCAATACAGATCAGCTGTCTTTTAGTCAGGTTAAATGCTACTTTATTCTTTACCTTCGTTAAATCTTTCGGTACGCTGACATATGCCATGATTTTCACTCCTTCCTGTAATTTAGTGCGCGTTGAATATCGACTTACTTAAAGAGGCCGTCTTAAAGAGGCTGTAACATAAGATCACTGTGTAAGCCATAACGCCAAATAATGAAGAACTCAGATTATCTGAATACTGGATACCTGCAACAAGCACTGCATAGATTGCAACGCATACCATCATCAGAAATGCCTGGAAAGCCAGGGCAAAGAGTCCTCTGAAATAATTCGTGCCGATCTGTCCCCATTCTCTGTTACTCATAGTTGCGAATGGAATCGGCGCAACTGAGGTATATAGGTAAATCTCTATCATACGTCCATACATGATCACTGTGATCAGTACAGACAGGATTCTCATACAGAAGCCGGCGATAAGGGTTTCCAGCGCCAATACAACAAGTTCTCCGATTTCCATACTTTCCAGGGTTGCGGAAAGATCCGTCAATGCCGAAGAAATATCAATGGCGGTACTTCCTGTGATAACACCGGCCGCAGAATTAACTACGTGCTGGCCCACATCGAATACCGCCATTGTGATCGTAAATGTGTTACTCACCAGATATACAGCGATCCACATTTTTACGAAGTACTTGAAAAACATCCAGGTATCAATATCATGCATGTTGTTGCGCTCGGTCAGCATAGAAATCAATTCGTAGCAGAGTACGAGTGTGATAATAATACCTGCGATCGGCATGATCACGGAATCCGATAAGTTCCGGATCATACTGAATATGCTGCCGTTCCACCCTTGCGGGGTCTGTCCAACCTGGGTAGCGATCTCACCAGTCTTTTGATTGACATCAGTAAACATCGTGTCCAGGTTGGAAGTGATCATCCCGGTTAAGAGTTCCCTCATCCATTCCTCAATCGCATCAAAAATCTGACTGAACATGGATCTCTACTCCTTTCTCTTAACCAAATAATCCACTCAGAAGCGGGATCAGCTGTGTTCCGATCAGGATAACACCACCACCGCTCATCAGCTGTTTAATTCCCTGGGATTTTGCACCCGGGTTGTCGTTTCCATAACCTTCCATCAGGTTGATTACACCCCAGACACCAAGACCGGCACCGATTGCAACGACCAGTGTCTGAAGGATATTGATTGCACTGCTAAAAAAAGCCATAATCAAATGTATGAACAAACGCTTTTCTTATGGTCTGTAAGCGTTTGGCTCTACTCCTTTCCCTTTTATTCAGACCTTTTTGTACCCTTATCAGTAGTAGCAGGGTGCTCGAATTCTTTCTTTCATATCAGTCCTCACCTTTCTCAGCTTCAATCACTGATACGTCTTCTTGTGTTCCAGTTACTTCATACATTTCAAATTCTGTATCTTCCGACAGCACCAGTCGGTGTGCCAGATATTTTTCGACATCAAACGCATTATTCTTATTGAAATCGGCAAGTTCCTTGTACCGTTTGTGCTTTGTGATGTCATATTTGTTGCTTAAAAACGGCCGGACTCCTCGAAGCTGTAAGATACATTTTTCTCCATCCATGACCGCCAGCTCATCTCTACTCATCAGTTCTTTTCCTGTCTTTTGATAGTTCAGCCCATAGGACCGGTTGCTGCCTCTGGTGTCTGATGTGTTGTAAAGATCAATGGTTTCCTTTCCTAGGGTTTCTGATATTTCTTTCAGTGTGGAACTTTCCTTTCCACCAAGGAAAAGAACAGTGTCACAGTTACCTGTGATCGTCTCTGCAGCATCCTTATAGATGGTTTTCAGCTGAGATTGTGACTGCAGAATGATAGAAGCGGAGATTTCCCTGCTTCGGATTGTAGCAATCAATTTGTCGAATTTTGGAATCTGTCCGATATTGCTGAACTCATCAAGAAGCAGCCGTACATGATAGGGAAGTCTGCCTCCATGCTCATCATCCGCTTTATCACAAAGCAGGTTAAAGAGCTGGGTGTACATGATCGCTACCACAAAGTTGAATGTGTCATCTGTGTCGCTGATGATGACAAACATAGCTGTTCTCTGATCACCGATCATATCCAGTTCCATTTCGTCATACGACATGATTTCTCTTAGCTCCTGAATATCAAATGGTGCAAGTCTGGCACCACAGGAAATCAAAATCGACTTCGCGGTTTTGCCGGCAGCAAGCTTGTACTTGCGATATTGCCTTACTGCAAAGTGTTCCGGATTTTCTGCTTCCAGTTCTTCAAACAATTCATCCACTGCATTTTTAAATTCTTCATCATCCTCCCTGGTCTCACTGGCATTGATAAATTCCAGCAAAGTAGAAAAGTTCTGTTCTTCCTCCGGTGCCTCATACCAGATGTATCCGATCAGTGCAGAATACAAAAGACGCTCGGCCTTGACCCAGAAATCTTCCGTTGATTTTTCGCCCTCACCCTTGGTATTTGCAATAATGGTATTGACCAGCTTTAAGATGTCTTTTTCACTCCGGATATAATGGAACGGATTGTAATGCATGGACTTTTTAAAGTTGATCGTATTTAATACCTTGATCCGGTATCCTCCATTTACCAGCATCTTCCCGCATTCAACGATGATCGTTCCCTTCGGATCAGTGACCACATAGGACACGTGATCCGTCATCTGCATAAGATTGGGTTTTACATAGAATCTTGTCTTTCCGGATCCGGAACCACCGATGACGATCACATTCTTATTTCTGGCATACTTTGGGGCTTTTGGCCGGCTGTTCATGGTCAGACGTTCCGTTTCTGTGAGGATGACATTGTTTTCAAAGACCGGATCCATAAAGGGTTCGATGTCTTTTCTGTTTCCCCATCTTGCAGATCCATACTCCACACCTTGTCGGAACTTCTTTGCATTTTTAGAACGATAGTAGACCACCAGTTTTAATGCACCTGCAACCAGAACACCTACTGTAAGATCCTGCAAAGCGATACTTGGCAGCCAGCTTAAAAATGCCAGTCGGAAATTGACTAACATCACGCCAAGTCTCTGGACCATGCTTTCTCCCAGACAATGCCGGTACAGCCAGGAGCCTTTATCTGCTACATAGAAGATAAAGAAATATGGGAGATTTAAGATCACCAGTCGTTTGACCTGGATCTTCTGTAATTTTTCCCGGATCATCGTTCCTGACCTCTGGATTTTTGTCTCTGCTTCACACGCTGGCGGTGCTTTGCTTTTCTTTCTACAGATTTCTGCAGTTTCTTTCTGACAGATGGTTTCTTCACCTGTTTCTTTTTCAGTTCTACTCCGGCATATTCCCGGAAAGCCGCTGTCATCACATCCACATCTTTAGCCTTAAAGAAGACCAGATATTTTGGTGGATCAGCACCGACTTCTTTTTTCAGGCTGTAATCAATCCCGTACTTTCTTGCCACACGGTCAAAGGATTTGATATTTTCATCTGTGATCTTTATGTTGGAAAGCTGTACTCCCTGTGCATTCAGCTGCTTGATGGTCTGCTTTCCATGCGGCTTTTTCTTTTCAATCTTTTTTCGGGCTTTTTCCCTTCCTTTCTCCTGAGCCCGTCCGGTCTTTTCTGCCATTTTCACCTGCGTTGCTTTCTGTTTCCTCCGGTTGTCCATTTCCAGGAACTTCCGAAGGGCTGCTTTTAGCACACTGGCAGTGATCTTGACTCCCTGGATGCTCAGGCTGATCACTTTCTGATTTACTTCTTCCTGCAATTACCCACGTCCTTTCTTTCCTTTCATCTCAGAATAAAGACGGGCAATACAATATCCGATGCATGGAACATGTTTTCCATACGGACAGCCACCACATGGTGTTGTTTTTACTGCTTTTTTCTTTTCCGGAAGCAGATAGTGGCACTGTTTCAAGCTACAGCCTTTCTTTTTGCCTCCCCACCAGTAACAGTACTTGCAGGACCATGGCTTTTCTTCGCTGTACTTTCTTCCCTCAATAGCTGCATTTGGTTCTATGATCAGATCTTTATTAGTCTTCATTCTGTTCTTCCTCTTTTCTCATGATTTCTGTCAGTTTTTTCTCTGCCTGACTTCCGGCAGCAATGAGACAATACAAAACTGTAAATATTGCCGCTGCTCCCAGAAGAGCAACAAAAATAATGATATTTCTCATGGTTTCTCCCATCTAAAAAAGCGTCCACAGATTCCTTTCGGTTTCCATGAACGCTCATTCTTATTTGATTAGTGTTTCTTTTTTCTCATAAATGCAAGGGCTCCTGTACCAGTCGCACCAATGCCGAGAAGCATAAACCACAGCCACAGATTGGTGTTATCCCCAGTCTTTGGTGAATCACTGACAGGTTTTCCACCTTCCGGTGTCTTTTCTGCCGGTTTTTCCTCATCCACCATGGTTACATGCTGTACTACACTGGTATCCTTTACTTCGAATTCCACATCTTTTGCAACCAGATAGCCATCCGGTGCTGTTTCTTCACGGAGAGTGTATTTTCCGATCGGAAGCATTTCGATGTAATGTGCTTTCTCTGTACTGGTCCAGCTTTCCACAACTTTTCCATCCTGATCAAGGATTGTGAGTTTCGCTCCCGGAAGTTCTTTTCCGGCGATATCCTGTTTGGAGATTTTCACCTTCGTTACATCATCCTTCATCTCAACTTTCTGCACATCGGCAGTATCTTTGATCGTGAACTTCACGCTTTCAGCTGTCACGTAACCATCAGCAGGTTTTGTTTCAACCAGTGTGTATTCTTTTCCGACAGTCAGCTCACGGATCACATGTGCTTCTTTACCGGAAGTCCATTCATCCACGATATTTCCATCAGCATCTACCACTTTCAGCTTACATCCTGGAAGTTCTTTTCCGGTTGTCAGACTGGATTTGGTAAATTCTACAATGGTTGGCTGATTCTCAAAGGTAAAATCATAGGTTACAGTCGGCTGATCCTCACCTGCATACTCAAACGTAAATTCTTTTCCTTCATCGTTGGTTACGAATCCGTCTGGTGCATAGAGCTCTTTTACATAGTAAGTTGCTCCTATTGGAAGATCTGCAACAAATGTGATCTTTCCTTCTTCATCCGTAGATTTCAGTTCAATGATCTCATCGGCTTCGATCAGGACTTTACCAGTTGTCTCAGACTTAATGTCTTCTTTGGCAAATAATCCAAAGATAGCGCCTTCCAATGTACGGTCAGAATCTTTTTCTTTCTTAAGTACACTGACTTCTACTCTCTGGCGGTTGTTCTGCCAGTCTTTGTCATAGACTACAACCGGTGTATTCTGATCCACGTAAGTCAGATCTACATGACGGATCTCACCATCCAGTACATGACCGTAAGCAGTTCCTGTTTCTTTCACATAGTATTTACCAAGTGGAAGATTTTCCAGTTTTGCAATACCGGTTTCATCTGTCTTGATCGTTGCAATCAGTTCATCCTTTTTATAGTAATCGTCACTGACGCCATCGGCAGCCTTAATGTCTTCCTCAGCATAGACTTCAAACGTAACATCTGTCAGTTTTCCGGTTACATAGTTGAAAATGTGTTCCACCACACCTTTGACCTTATCGGCCAGTGTAACAGAATCCAGAAATTCTCCCTTTTTGTTGATGATGAGTTCACCAACCGGTACCTCGTCCTTCATTTCCACTTTCTGAACCTCTCCGGTATCTTTGACTGTGAATGTCACATCATTGGCTACCAGATAACCATGCGGTGCAAACTCTTCATGTAGGGTATAAGTCTCACCCACTTTCAGATATTTGATCACATGCGGTGCATCTTTGGAAGATGTCCAGCTATCTACTACATTTCCATCTTTATCCGTTACTTTCAGATAAGCTCCATCCAGTTCTACACCGGTTGTTGCATCTGATTTTGTGATCTCAACAGTTGTCGGCTGGTTCTTCTTTACGGATTTTAATGTTACTGTCTGTACATCCTGCCCCTGATAAGAAGCATCAAATCTCAGTACTTCATCCGAAGATACGAATCCATCTGGTGCTTTCAGTTCTTTTACATAATAGCTTCCAAGTGGAAGATCCAGTGTACATGCTGCCTGACCTTTTTCATCAGAAGTCATTTCCTGTAAAAGAGTATCTGCTTTGACGATCACTTTTCCATCTTTCGTCTGAATGTCTTTTGCATTGTAAATACCGAACACTGCTCCGGCTACTGTATTGCCTGTCTCAGCATCCTGTTTTTCGACAGTAATCGACACTTTCTGTCGTTCATCTGTGACAGAGATTTCTTTCTCGATCACTGCAGTATCCTGATCCGCATAAGCAAATTCGACATTTTCCGGCACAGTATTTAACACATAAGTGTCCGGTGCATTCTTCTCTTTGACATAGTATCTGCCAAGTGGAAGATTCTTTACGGTTGCATAACCATCTGCATCCGTTGTGACGGTTGCTACCAGTGCATCCTTTGCAAAATACAGAGTTCTCTGTCCATCTGCATCTACCTGATGATCGGCAGTATAAATATCCTCTGCCGCATAGACTTCAAATTCAGCACCTGCAAGTCCAGCCATTTCATACTGGAAGTCCTTATCAAATCCCTTTAACACTTCACCCTGTTTATAGATCTTTAACTGACCTTTGACCGGGGCATTGGTATATTCCACATCAATGACTGCATCTCCTGTGACAGGATCGGTCAGATAAGCAGTATCTGTATCAACTGCAACTGTCACATAGTTTTTGGATATTGTGTACCCATCGGGTGCCGTCACTTCCTCAATCCGGTAGTTACCAGGTTTCAGATTCTTTGGCAGTACCAGGTATCCTTCCTCATTTGTGAAATAGGATTTGTGTACCGTTGGCTTCGGATAGGATGTTGTCTGTTCCACATATTTCTGATTATCCAGGTCGTATACCTTGAACTCAGTATTTGCCAGGAGTACAGATTTCTGTGTTTCTGCATCCTTTTTGATGATCTTTAATTTTGCTTTGAATTCTTTATCCAGAAGCACTCGCCATGTCTGCGGTGTATCCGGATAATTCTCTGTGATCTTCACTACAAAATCATCAACCGGTGCATAGTTGTGTTTGCTTGTGGTTTCTCTTACCACATAAGTTCCATATGGAAGCGGAATCGATCTTGCATATCCTTTTTCATCGGTAAACATTTCTGTCTGGCCATCTGCAGTCAGTACAACTGGTCTGGCCGAATCAAAATCATAACTTCCATCTGCTTTTACTTTCAGATCACTGACAAGCCATGCTGAAAAACCAACTCCCTGCAGAAGATCTGCATCGGTCTTCCCATTGTTTGCTGCCTTGATGATCTGAAATGGCTGTTTGATGACAGTTTCTTTACATACAGAAGTTCTTTCTACTGTCGGAACAGTAGCACCTTCGTAAGTACAGTCCACATCATGTTCTGTCGGATCCAGTACATATCCCACTGGAGCACTAAGCTCTTTCAGATAATACTTTCCAAGATACAGCTCCGATACAGAGGCTTCGCCATTCTTATCCGTTGTCAGGGATGTAATCAGGCTGTCTTTCTTATGAATCGTTCCGGTTCTTCCATCCGGATGAACAATATCTTCCCTTGCATAAAGACCATATACCGCACCTTCCAGTGTTGCATCACCCTGGGCTTCATTGCCTGTCTCAGCATCCTGTTTTGCAATGTTGATCTTTGCATTTACACGTTTGTCTGTTACATTTTTGGTCGTTGTCTTTCCGATAGCAAGAGTCACATTATAAGACTTTGTATCGATCTGATACCCTGTTGGAACAGAGATTTCTTTCAGATAAACAACTTCCTGTGTCTTTTCCATTGTGAGCTGTGAAGCACCATTCTGATCAGTTGCAGGCATCTCTGCGATCAGCTTTGTACATGCAGCATCGGAATAGATCCCGTACACTGCACCAGCCAGTGCATTGCCTGTATCCTGGTCTTTCTTTACAATGGATACCTTGCATTCTTTTGTCCAGGTTACTTTAAAATCCACATATTTCTCATTTCCGACACCTTCACCGAAAACAAGAGCCAGGTCCTGTGTTCCAGATCCTGTTACAATCTTGTAAGCAGAGTATTCTTTATCAATGCTTCCCTTCATCCGAGAAGAAAATGTAGCACTGACGCTCTCTGCCTGATCAAGTGGTGCTGTCAGATAAAACTGTGTACCTCCACTGATTTCTACACTTGCTCCTGCAGCACTGGTTTTACCGGTTGTCACATTTACAAGCTTTACACCGCTTGGCAACTTAAATGTGATTGTCTGCAGTTTATCTGCTTTGAATGTGATCACGCTTGTTCGCTGGCTGTTTCCTTCCACATAAGCCTTTACATTAGATTCGGAAAAGCTCATATCTACAGACGGAATGTCCGGCATATTTACACAATAATTGTAAAGCTCCATTGCCAGATTCTTTCCTGTTGCATTGGTTCCGGATGCCCAGTCACTGGATCCATTTGCATAAGCTGCTGCAAGATGGGTAATGATGAATCTCTTTCCTGCCGGAAAATCCGGATGTTTCTCATCGAAGAAACCATTCTCATCACTTGCTTTTGTTCCGTAATAGCAGACCTTTGCAAGTGTCTTTCCATCGGCAAGTTTCTGGATCGTATAAGTTCCATTTCCCGGTCCTTTTTTCGATGGTTCAACACAGTATGCTGTCGCATTGATGCTTCCCCATTTCACATAATATGGACAAGTCAGATAAGAACCTAATCCATAATCTGCGTAATAGTACCAGGAACCGGCTGTGACTGTGACTGATTTTGTTCCTGTTTCACCGGAAGCAAGCATCATTGGCATATCAAAAGTAATACTTTCGCCTGCTTCAAGATCTGCAAGAGCAACTTCCTGGTCAACCGCTTCCTGCATGACCTCAGAGAGTGTGATCCCTGTTTCCGGATCAACGGTCTCCTGATTCTCCGTTGCTTCGATCTCTGCATCAAATTCTTTTTCTGTCAGTTCTGTTTTGCTCTCCGTTTCAGCAGCACCAGTTTCCTCTGTAGACGAGTCAGCCTCAGAATCCTCAGTTTCTGTCTTATCGGAAGAACCAGCATCCTGATCAGAAGAACTTTCTGACTGCGAATCTTTCTGCTGATCCGCTTCTTTTACCACGATCTTTCGATTGATCTGGTAGGTTGGGTGATCCGTTGTCTGTGGTTCTACATAATAGACTGCCTTATAGGAATTGGCATAATCGGTAGAAAAATCATTCCCGTCCGCATCTTTTGCTTCCTGAAATGTAACTTTTACTTTGCTGTCATCCTGGATCGTAAGACCGGTATAATCACTCTTTACATCGAAATTGTCTCCAACCTTGATCTCATAATCCTTTGCAGTTACCACTTCATCTTCATCCAACTGATCCTTGATCTCCTCATAATACGGAATCTTTTTTACAGATCCGGCATCATCAGAAGCATAGGCAACAGCGGGAGAGAGTACCGTCGATAGAACCGTTACTGCAGTCAGTAAACCGGACATCACCCTGCGTGCTTTCTTTTTCACGTTCATTCTCTTAAATCCTTCCTTTCTGATTCTTTTGTGTATGGTTATCTGTTAGTTTCTGCATATTATCTTTTATACGAAGATGATCGCCTCCTTTCCTGAAATTTGTGCTATTTGGGACAGTCAGCACAAGCTGAGATAACAGCACAAATATATGGCGGTACCTGTTTGTCACAAATATCGCCACATGATTTCTACTGTCATCCTCTTTTTAGATTCAGACATTTTATTTTGATTTAAGATTTAAGCGTTTTCCTGTTTTCTTTCCCGGATCCGTTCCTATATCAGTTTCCATCTCTGATACGTTTTCTTCTGGCAGACACGCAGCTTTTCGCTCTATGCATGTTCAAATCAAATATCACTCCGGGCAGGCTATTCATTTTTCAAGGTACATGAAGGTGTTCTATGCAAACCCTTCATATAACGAAACGCTCAGAGCCTGTTTTACAGTGGTCTAATTCAATTTTTTTGAAATTTTTTTAAAATTCTTCGTTTTCCGCCTTTTTTTTCATCGTTTTTAATGCTCTGTTCAGGAGGTCATTTACACTCTGTTGTTTGATTCCCAGATAATCTGCGACATCCTGCTGACGCATTTCTTCGAAATAAACCAGATTGAGTACCATCTTTTGCCTCTCTGTCAATTCCTTGATCAGCGCATGCAGAATTTCTCTGTCGATAACATCGTCAACAAAATCTTTTGAAGATCCTCTCATAATCTCCGCATCATCTGTAACATCGCTGTTAGAAAACACACCATGATTGGTGCTGATTTTGCTCTGGCTGTATGCCATACGGTCTTCAGCCTCCATCAGCAGACGGATATACCAGTTTTCATTATCAAAGAACTCTTTATTGAATTCCTTGTTATCGCCAGTTACACTCACATATTCATAGTCATCACAACTATGAAGCGGAAATACGGTTGATTGATTTCCTGCTGTATAAAGTACATATCCGTGATCATAAACAGAGATTGTTGTATCTGCATTGATCATTTCCTTTACTACAACTTTGTGTTCCTTCAAGGATTTCACGCTTGGGATTCTCTTCTCCACATCAGCAACTTTCACGATTTTTTTCAGTTCTTTTAATGTCAACATAAAGACCACCTTTCTGCCTTTCGGCTCCGGGTGGTCCATTCCATCTTTTATGAAATTTCTGCACAGACATAAAGAACTGCAGTACAAGAGGTCACGAACTCACCCGTTTTTTTTGAACGGGAGTCCGCGACTCCTTTGTAACGCATGTATCTGCGTTTAGATTAAGTTTGCCAGATTGCCTGGCTTATTCAGTTGATATGTGCATCTTCTGATTCATTCTCTGTTTGCTCTTTGCGAAACATGGAATAATCGCCCATAGCATCGTAAGGACAATGCCTTACAAATTCCTGGTATTCGATTTCAGTCATCTTTGCTTCCTCCTTTGTGTCATATTATCAAAATCTCTATTTACAATTATTTTTGCAAAAAAGAATTCAACCTCTATATAACGAAACGCTGAGAGCCTGTTTTACAGTGGGGTACGACAAAAAAATTTAAAAATTTTTCGAAATACGTCAAAAAAGCCCGACAAAACAAATACTTCAACAATCTCCAAAACCAGAAAAGACTTCTGATCTTGCAGTGTATCCGTAAATGTTTTGCCGGGCTCTTAGTGATTCCAGTCAGGTTCAGCTCCTTGACAAACTCTTGCTGTCTGGTGCGTTCTTGATGGTTCCTGCCAAATCCAACGCTTACTACAGACAGCTCATTCTATTCTGTTATGATCCCTGATTCATCATCTTTCGGGAATACGTCCGCATCCTGGACTTTAATTGTTCATCTCGGATGTGAATCGGACGAACCGACACCATATCATCCTTTACAAATATCTCCAATGTACTGCGACATTTTTTGCACTCCACTTCTGAATCGCTTTGTGCGCTCTTTTCAATAAATGCTCCACATACAGAGCAGTGTACATGCCATTTAATAGCACCTGATCCCATATAGGCTTCCTCCTTTAAGCAATAAGATATTTCTCCATTTATTACTCAACGGACCAAAGGGAAATCAAATCCGCCTTATGAGCATCATGCCATCCATTCCGTAAGTGCCAAAGCTACACGAACAGCACGATTTCTATTCTGATCAGATCTGCTTTGTCGATCTGTGCATCCTTTTTTATCCTTTCACCAGCTACCACTCACTCTTTCCGGTATAAAAAATTCCGCTGTGATTAATTAACATGATATTTCAATAGTTTCAAATACATCACCAGTCAGATCACAGATGTCCTGGATCTGAATCTCGGTATCATTAATCCGTAAGTGGACTGATGGATCAAAAAATTCTACGGTTCCAGATAATGTATGGTACTGACCAATTAATGGATTCTTCCATGACTTTTGAAAATAAGTTGCCTGTATCTTCATTCCATATGCCAGGATCCTTAATTTCATATCCAGCTCATTTTTCTTTTCCTCAGATAAATCTCTTTTTGGTTCATAAATGATTTCCTGTTGCCGGATTGTTTCATCCAGTCCACGAAGTGCCGCAAATGGAGCAAACTGTTTTGCCCTGCGTCCTACATCCATGGGATGTCTCCTGGAAACCGGTCTTGGTAAATATAAATACGGTTGATATGCACTTGCCAGCACTTTTTGCACCTCCTCTAAGCACGGTGACCACCTATTTGCTCGTTGCGTTCTCTATAAGTAGAACACTCTAGCAGGTTGGATCCCCGCATGATCGCATTCTTCCCATAACGCTGCTTTACATTCAATACTGCTTCCTGTAAATGCCGTTCCTTATCGGTCTGTTTGGGATCATCAAACAGGCTGTACTGCACATAACTTTCAGGAACAACCCTGTTCGCACACACCTCGATTCTTCGGATTCCGGTATATCTGTCTGCAATCCTGAGATATAAATCTTCCACTGCATCTATGATCTTTTTGGAACTGTTACTTTCTCTTTCGAGTTTTACGGTTCCTTTGGATGCCTCATGCTCATACCTGTGGTCATAGGCGATCCATAAGGTGAGAGAGCTTGTTACCAGTCCTTTTTCAAACAGATCCAGGACCAGATTATCTGTCATTTCCCTTACGATCACAAGTGCTTCATCAAAAGAATAATTTCGCATCAGCACCTGACCATTTGAAAGGCTGTGTTCCTCCGAATGATAGTTCTTGATGTCACTCATCCGGCATGTTTCATATCCCCATGCATGATCGATCAACAGCTCTGCATCAATCCCAAACATCTTATACAGCCAGTCTTCGGATCTTAAAGAAGCCATTGCAATATCGCCCATCGTATGGATTCCATAACCGGCCAGTTTTTTTTCAGTCCGGGATCCAATCCTCCAGAAGTCACTTAATGGTTTATGATCCCATAGCTGCTCTCTGTAAGAGAATTCATCCAGGATTCCAATATGGTCATCCACATGCTTTGCTACGATATCCATTGCGATCTTAGCAAGATACAGATTGGTTCCCACACCTGCAGTTGCAGTGATGCCAGTTTCCTCCATGACTGCCTGCATAAGCTTTACCGCCATTTCTTTTGCAGTGAGATGATAAAGCTGCAGATAGTTTGTCACATCAATAAAACACTCATCGACACTGTACACATGGATATCTTCTTTTGAGACGTACCGCAGATAGATTCCATAGATCTTTGCGGAATAATCCATATACAGCTGCATCCTTGGCATGGCTGTGATGTACTTCACACAATCCGGTATCTCATGGATCCGGCACCGGTTCTTGATGCCAAGAGCCTTCATAGCCGGAGTGATTGCCAGGCAGATTGTTGACTTTGATCTGGTCGGATCTGCAACCACCAGGTTTGCTTTAAATGGATCCAGCCCACGTTCTACGCATTCCACAGAAGCATAAAAGGACTTTAGATCAATACAGATAATAGAAGTCTGATCCTGACTCACATTGCCACCTCCCATACGTCTTTCCTCTTTCTGTAACATGTATCCCATTTTAACTATCAATGACTGTCTATCTTTCCTGTTTTCTTCAAAATATAGGAAATTCATTTCACATATTCATTGACAAAAGAGGAAATATTGTGTATCTTATAGGAAAGATGTTTCCCTTATCTGTGATTCACATTATAGGAGAGATATTTCCCTTTGTCAAGATTAATTTTTATTTTTCAGGAGACACATTTCCCGTTTTGCCTTGAAGCGGCTAATGAAACTTATAAGACAAGGCTTAGAAAGAGGTATGTTTATGACATTCGGTGAAAAAGTAAGATCATTAAGAAAAGAAAAAAAGATGAGTCAGCAGGAACTGGCCAGCATGGTTGGTGTTTCATATAGGACCATTCGATCCTGGGAAGTAGAAGGACGTTTCCCAAAACAAAATGTTCTGTATCAGAAACTGGCAGATGCATTACAGTGTGACGTTTCTTATCTCATGAGTGAGAATGAAGCTTTTATCACAGAAGCATCCGAACAGTTTGGTAACCGTGGTGCCAGACAGGCTCAGCAGATTCTGGAACAGGCTGCAGCTATGTTTGCCGGTGGATCACTGACAGACGAAGATAAAATAGCTTTTATGGATGAGATCCAGAGCCTTTATCTAGATTCCAAAAGACGTGCAAAGAAATTTACACCGAAAAAATATCTGAAAAACCAAGAGGAAAAATAATAGAAGGCGGGATTATTGTACACCTAATCTGTTACCTTATAGTTACAAGGATATTTCTGCCCTTTTATTTTTTACTTTTGAGGTGATTTATTTGAGAAACACTTACATATATACAGAAACAAAGAAATTAATCAAGAAATATGGAACCCGAGATCCATTTGAGATCATGGATCAGATGAACATTGTGGTCGGGGAAACTTCCAGATATAAGACACTGAAAGGATATTGTTTTATGAGCTGCAAGACGATCTATGTCATGATCAGCAGTTTCCTTTCAGAAGAAGAAAAGATGATCGTTGCCGCCCATGAATTAGGGCATATCATGCTGCATCGTTCCCAGCTGAAAATGGCTCCGATGCAAGATGATACCCTCTACAATATGACGGATAATACAGAATACCAGGCCAATCTGTTTGCTGCCGATCTTCTGATTGATGATGAGGAGATCGAAGATATGGTTCAGAACGAAGACCTGGATTATTTCGGACTCTGCAGTTCTCTGAATGCAACTCCGGAACTCATGAGCTTTAAACTATACAGCCTGACAAAACGAGGCCAGGCTTATCATATGCCGATGGAGATTCAGAGTAATTTCCTGGCAAAATAATAAAGGATAAGCGCATTCTACAATAAGAAAACTATAGATTTATCTCACTGAAAGGAGGAACATTTATGTCAAGACATCATATAGAAAAGGTAACTTGTCCTTCCTGCCATCATGAGGGAGATTTTGAGCTCTGGGACAGTATTAATACTGCACTGGATCCTGAAATGAAAGAGAAGGTACTTAATCAATCTATTTTTCTTTATACCTGCCCAAGCTGTGGAGAGACCTTTCGTTTAAACTACTCCACACTCTATCACCAGATGGAAGATCTTGTCATGATTTATCTGGTTCCTGAATCAGAAGTAAAGAAGACATATGAAATATTTTATGAAAAAAATGCTTTGGCTGATTATCGTACCGAAAAGTACTTATACCGGATTGTGACATCAGCAAATCAGCTCGTTGAAAAGATCCAGATCTTTGATGCAGGTAAAGATGACAGGGTAATGGAACTTGTTAAATTACTTGCGACAGATTCTATTCTCAAAAATGATCCCGATATAGAATTTGATGAACTGCGCTTTGCTGTCGACGACGACGGAACAAATATTCTTATAATCATTAATAAGGGTGAGATCACTGGTGCAGTTGACATTGACAATATGTATGAATTTGCTTCTTCACACTGCACTGATTTCAAAGATCTCCGCGATGATGAGGATATTGTTATCAATAGGGAGTGGATCCTTAACAAACTTACCGAAGAAGAAAATTAATAATATATTTGGTGGCTACACCCCCAAGCCCCTGTAGAATAAATAACGCCAGTACTGGATATCAAAAATCCCGCACCGGCGTTATTTATTAAAATATTTTGTTTTTTAATCTTCAACACTCTCTACTGAAACTTCTTTTTTCTTCCTACTTTTACCAGAAATCATCTTGTGTCCTGTATAAATAGCCATAATCATGCAAAGCAAAGAACTTGCTGCAAAGTACTTATGGCCTTCTTTTGATCCCTTATAACCTGTATAAAAAGTTCCAAGCATTGTAATCAGTGCACCGATAGACCAATATTTATGTGATTTCATTCAGATACCTCCTGCCGTTTTTCTTAATCATATACCTTTTAAAAGATATATACAAACTGGTATTTTGAATCAATCGACAAGCAGCTCGGATCTTCCACTATAAATTCATACCTTCAGCAAATAGGATATGGCAATAAAAATATATCCGGAGATTTCTCTTCCTACTGGATGCAGTCATCCTTAAAGATTTCACCAGTAGAACAAGTTGAACTTTTGAAAAATTTATATCGAAACAACTTCAACTTTACTCCTGCTAATATTCATGCCGTCAAAAATTCCATCCATCTTACCGCCTCTGAAAATGGAGAATTTATGGAAAAACCGGAACCGGACGAGTGAACGGGCAGGATATAAATGGCTGGTTTATAGGTTTTATAGAAAGCCAAAATAATACATACTTTTTCTCCACAAATATTCAAAGCGAACAACGTGCAACTGGTAGTAAAGCATCAGATGGTGCTTTATCTACTCGTATTGATTCGTCACATAAATATAAGCATCTTCCAACGTTGCAGGAATTGACATACACTCCAATTCTGGCTGTATTTCAGAAATCACTCTTAACTGCAATCCCCCCTCAACATACTGTTTAGATGTAATACGATACTTCTGTTCCACTTCTCTTGCTTTTCTCTCATCAGGTACTTTGCAAATCCAGATTTTCCCCTGTGCTTCTTCTGTCAAATTCTTCATAGAACCCGCATACAGAAATCGACCTTTATGCATAATTGCAAGCTGATTGCAGGTGGCAGCTAAGTCTTCTACCACATGAGTTGAAAACAAAACCGTTCTGTTTTCAGAAAAATCTACTAACAAATTGCGGATGCGAATACGTTCCTCCGGATCTAAACCGGTAGTTGGCTCATCCACAATTAAAAATTCCGGTTCATTTAAAAGCGCCTGCACCAATCCTACCCGTCGCTTCATACCGCCTGATAACTGCTTCATTTTCTTCTTACGATGTTCTATAAGACTGGTCTTTTTCAAATAATAATCTATCCGCTTTCTACATTCTGCTTTCGGAACACCTGCCAGATCTCCCATATACTCCAAACACTCCTGAACCGTCAAATTAGGATACAGTTCAATTTCCTGTGGTAAATACCCTATCTTTCTTTGGATTTTTTCATAGTTTCCTTCGCTATACAAAATTCCGTCTAATGTAACCATTCCGTTTGTAGGTTTAAGCACAGTGGTCAAAACTCTCATCAAAGTTGTCTTTCCCGCTCCATTTTCTCCCAATAGTCCAAATATCCCATTTGGTATATCTAAATCTGCATGGTCGATTGCTGTGACACTATTCTTAAATCTTACCGTTAAATCCTCAATATGAATACTCATAAATTTACCCTCTCTTTCTTACGATCTTCGGCAATGCCAGTAACAAAATCAGTCCGATACAAATACACAAGCCTTTCCCATACAGCCATGTAATATCGGCAGTATTTTCTATATCTCTAAAAGAATAAGAAAACAGATTCCATGCTCCAAAAAGTTTATCTCCACCTGTGGAATTTGTTGCTACCCATATCAAAAGACTGCTTCCAATTCCCATCCACATATTGCGAAAAAGCATAGACAATGTATTAGCCAATATTCCCCAAAAGAAAATAGTTACTACAATCGCCCCAAAACAGGTAATAAACTGAAGTATTTCACTTTCTGTTACTGGATGTGTAATTGGTTTCTGAAACGCAAAAAACAATCCATATCCAAGAACAGCGAGCAGCAGCAAAAAAGTTCCCTGTATCATCAGTCTCTGTATAATAGAATAGATTCTCTTTTTTATCTGATACAGTCTCTGAACTTCGGAACGGTTGCTTGTAATTTCCTGCACATAAGTATCTGCACAAAAAACAGCAGTCAATATCGCAAAAGGCGGCTCTATGGATAGTCCTATTTCATACGTGAAAACAACTGCACGAATCACACTTAAAATTACAACAAAGGATACTGCATAAGCAATTTTATAAAATGGCAGAACAATCTTCATTTCCTTCTTCATTTATATTCGCCTCCGCTTCCAAATCTGTATCGAAATCAGTATAATTACTACCGATACAATAATAAGAAAACTTTGATTTAAGAGCGCCATCGGGGGCGGTGTCGTATCAAAAAGCTGCCCCGGAAATCGTACCATGATTGCCAAAGGTTTGCCCCAATATCCGTAAACTCCCTCTGCATTAGTTCCGCCCAAATTGGAATACACCATATAAAGAATCAAAAGTGGTACACCCGGAAGTGGATTTTTAAATATGAGTGAAATCAATGTATATATACTCACAATCATCAGCATATTAGGCAATATATAAAGTACCGTAGAAGCCACAAAATCCCATAGTCGCACTTCAAATCCACTATCCTTTGTATAGATGCGGCACAATACCCAAAACAGTATATTCAAAATAGTTAGCACAAGCAAACAAATTGTAAATCCTGCACTCACTTTTCCCATTACATACTTCCCGGCAGTCACAGGCTTTGTATGCAACAATTCATAAGTATGCTTTTTTGTATCTTGTAAAAATAAAACCGCCAACATAATAATTGCAAAAAACACCATATACAGACCCGCAAAATCAGCAAATTTTCTTGCGTAATAAAAAGAAAATGTCTTATCTTCCAATTTTTTATCTAGATATGCATTGATTTCTTCTGCCGTTCCCTTATAATACGTACTGTCCTCGTATAAATACCTTGCCCCGTACCAGTCATATTCCTGCTCCAAATACGCATAGGCCTCTTTTAAATTCATGCTTTCCAGCTTTTCAATGACATTCTGTGCTTCTGAATCCGTCAATCCAAACACATCCGTTAATTTTATTTTTACCTTTTCATGCCATACCTCTCTGTGCTTTTCAGGCGTGGCTGGAATATAGCCCTCATACACTTCTCCTTCAACCGAAGTGTTGGACTGATCATTGATGATTTTCTCCCCCGTTGTAAGATAATGTGTGGTTAAATATGGACTTGTCGCATTAAACACACCATAAATCACAAGCAGAACACCTACCCAAAATAACGGTCGCTTTAGATAATTCCTAATCTCTCTTTTAAAAATAGCAATCATACGTATTCCTCCTTTCCTTCGTTATAGACATCATAAAATATAAATCACAACAAAAAGACAACAGCATAAAAAAATCGGACCGCTCATGCAATCCGATGAAATACTGCTGTTATTACAGCTCCACTCTGTTTTTCATTTTCTATCAGTAACTGACCACCATGCTTTTCACAATACAATCTGCTGATATACATGCCCATTCCTGAATGTTTCAAACTGTCTTTCACATTTTGCTGATAAAAAAGCTCTGTTGCCTTTTGCTTATCTATTGTAAATCCCACTCCATCATCCTTTATTCTGATCTGTAATTCAGAACAGGTAAGAAACACTTCCATTTCCACTTTTGTCTTGGCGTAACGAAAGGCATTTGACAAAAGGTTTTCTATAACCTCTAAAATCACTTCCTTATCTCCTGAAAATTTTTCTTCTGTTTCCGAACATTCTAATTCATATAGCTTTCCAAATTTTTTCCTAAACACGTTCATCTCTGCCCGTACGTCTATTTCTACCTGTTTACTGGTAATTTCTTCTGCTACTAACTCCCTTGTATCTAAACTGCTCATCTTTCGCATAGTTTCCACAAAGATATCCATACGTTCAATCTGTTTTTTGCTTTCATTTACCATTTCTAAGGCTTGCTCCATGTTTATCTCTTTCTTCGGAAGATATTCTGAAAGCATTTCCTGATACCCCTCCAGCACAGAGAGCGGAGAACGTATATCATGTGCAATGGCAGCCCGCAAAGCCTTTTCTTCCTCAAGCATTTTCCATAACTGTTGATTATTCTCTGCCAGCTGTCCTCTCATTCGTTCAAACTCTTTGCACAATCCGCCCATCTCATCTTCATTTTCATAAGTGATATGGAAATCTAAATTATTTCGACCAACTTGTCGGGAAGCCAGTTCTAATTCTTCGATAGGGCATTTCAGTTTATGCTTATAAAAAAGAAATACCGCTATAATACTCCCTGCAACAGATACGATAAGCACTGTAAATGTCTGAAGAAAATCACATATTTCCGATACATGATAATCAAATTCTTTCATTTCATAAGAATGTGGTCTCGGAACATCTGGCAAATACCTTCTACCATCCCCTTCAGCCATTTCAAAATATTCTTCTTGGTCTACATAATTCCACCAAATGTTGTTTTGTACTGTGCTTGCTATTCGCATAATTAGTGCTGAAAGATAAAAACTAATTATTAAACTAATTATCATATACAAAACAATGGTTTTCCTTAACGAAAGATTTTTTATTTTGCCCATTTATATCCCCTCCCCCATACCGTTGCAATATATTCGTGTTCCGAATACATTTTCATTTTCTTGCGGATTCTGCGAATCAACTCCGTAACCACCCGGCTGTCCCCTTCTGCATCATATCCGCCAATCTTCTCATAGATTCGTTCTTTATCAAATACCATTTCAGGGTTCATAGACAAAAATTCTATGATCTCATACTCTAATTTCGTAAGCTCTAAAGCATTCCCTTTAATATGTACACATTTACTGGCATAGTCAATCACTAATTCTCCATAAAACCTTTGTTCTTTTTTCCTATGTAAACGTTCTTCACGTTTCAAATGGGCAATAATTCTAGCATCTAATTCTTTCAAACTGAATGGTTTTAAAACATAATCATCACCACCAGACAACAATCCCATTACTCGATCCTGTTCTTCTACTTTTGCAGTCAAAAAAATAATCGGACAGGAAACCATATCTCTGATTCTTCTGCACACTTCAATTCCGTCCATTCCCGGCATATTTACATCCAATAAAATAATATCGGGATTTGCACTTATCTTTTCCATTGCTTCTATGCCATTTTCTGCAATCATTACTGTATAATTCTTCAATGTAAAGTATTGATTCAGCATTTTTAGCAATTCTCTATCATCATCAACCATTAAAATTTTATAGTTCATAAATTTCACCTCTGGCTCTAATGTTATCTTTTCCTTATAGTATAGCTTATAAAAAACAACAAATAAACAACAATTCCTAAAAGGCAACAGCCTTTCTAAACTGCCGCCTTTTCTCCTTCATTTTATTTCCATTATTGATAAACCATCTCTGTATCCACAATCTCCCTTGCACACGATTATATATTGTTCATTCTCGCTACCCATTCCATCTGATTTTCTGCCTTTAACTGTTCCGTGATCCCCTGTGCCTGTTTCATCTGCTCTACAATTCTTTCAAACCTTAAATACTTATAGTCATCTGTATCCAAACAAACAAGCCGAAGTCGCACAACAACTTGAAAATCTTATCAACGGAACAACAGTCCCAGATACTATTATAAAAAAGGAAAAAGAGCTCCTTCGAGCTCTTTTGATTCAGTTCTGTAAACTTGAATTTCTGGATGCGTATAATATGCGAAAAAAACTTAACTTCATCTTAAATATAGTGCTGAGTTTCACTGCCATTCTTTAACACCATTTTCACCACACCAAGCAATGCTGCAAATAAAACACCTGCAACCGGCCATACAATCCATGTAATATCCCAGCTCATCGTCCAGAAGCTCCATGCAAGGTAAATCGCTGTAGTCAAGCACCAATATACACCAGAAAACGTGTCAGTCTTTTTCTTAAACAGTTTTTCTTCTTTTGTATATTCGCCTTCCTGAAGAAGGGTATCGTAACTGCTTTTTACCATCCCAACACGAACCAACAGATTCACTCCTATTGCAAGTATGAATAGCAGCAATCCAACGGAAAGGCCACAGTAATAGTCAGACGCTTCCATGGCTTCGGCAATAATTGTCGGAATCACTGCCAGTATACAAAGCACTACCCCAACAGCTGTTCCTCTGATAAAAATCGGTTCATAGGAATCTTTTTTTTCTCGTACCATTCCAGATACACCATACTCTGTTTCAAAGCATTCTTTTTCAAAATGTTCCATATGTGATTCACGCATTCCATATGTAATAAACAAAAAGACGGCTGCCGCAACCATTCCAAGCAAAAAAACACATCCAAATACTGTTGCCAGAGATTCCGAAACATGAAATACGCTATCTTCTGCCATTGTCACAAGAACAATCAATAATATTGGACTTGAGATACACATACTTGTTGCGTTTGCCACTACTTTGGATCCATTTCTTTTCATGTCAAGAAATTCATTTGCATTCTCCATAGTTACTTTTTTCAACGGTTCTGCATAACTTTCAGTACTTTCGTGATAGGTGATATTTTCTGCTTTCATTTCATCTTTTAATAGGTAATCTGTACTAACACCAAATAGCTCCGACATCTGTAAAATTCTTTGCAAATCTGGAACAGCTCCTGCACTTTCCCACTTAGATACTGCCTGTCTGGATACGCCCAACTGATTGGCTAGTTCTTCCTGTGACCATCCATTCTTTTTTCTTTCCTCTGTAATCTTATCAGCTAAAATCATTTTTTCCTCCTTTTGCAGATTTTATGAGCTAAATATAACAGTTTTGCTGTTTGCATTCCACCATTTCAGGCTGTAAATCTGTCAACCAGCAGTTGCAAATCACAAAAGGACTCGATGAATCCCGATTTTCCAGCAATACAAGCATGAAATTATTTATCATCTGTATTGTTTTCCTTTTTCTTATGCGTCGAACCTAGGCAAAGAAATGAGGAACCAAGACATAACCATACTATAGCCATAGAATTTTCATTTCCACTCGTAAAGCCAATAGCTGACGCTATGAAAAACAGAACTAATGCAATGTAAAATAAGATTGATTTGTTTATTCCTTTTTTCATAAATAAGCACTGTCTCTTATACACATCTCCGAGCCCACGAGACACTCGCTAATCTCG
>ENA-UAON01000298-UAON01000298.1-human-gut-metagenome-genome-assembly--contig:-NODE-298-length-22691-cov-11.792101_pt1 | contig 22691 bp, 27 predicted proteins | sample MGYA00243469_ERZ654557 | MGnify/ENA primary metagenome ERZ654557 (study PRJEB26926, sample SAMN06164571) | human gut metagenome | biome: ENVO:00009003; feature: ENVO:2100002; material: ENVO:00002003...
ATGAAGTCGCACATCTCCACGTTGAGCAACAGCGGTTCGGCGGCGTACTTCACGTTGAAGGTGTAGAAACTGCCGTCCTCCGTGATGACGGACATATTCGTTTCGTTGGGAAAATTCCTTACGGTAGCCTTCACACGGATGATGTTCTCCGCTCCGTCGGCTTTCCCGGCAATCAGGTCGGGCGAGCCTAAATCGACATAGCGCACCTCCGCCGGAAAAATGACGTGGACGGTCTTGTCGTAGGTCACTTCCAGACCGTGCGGCGGTATCATGCGGTCGAAGGTCAGCTTGCGTGACAGCCCGTGATATAGGTCGCCGTCCGCCTCCTTCTGCGGATAGACCTCCTTCGTCAAGGTCGGTTGTTCACTTCCGTTGGTCGTTTCAACGGTTACATTCTCCTGCGCGTTGGCAGTTATGATGCCCATAGCGAGGGCAAACATGATGATTACTTTTCTCATTACTTTTGGATTTTAGTGGTAATTTTTATTGTTTTCAATATTTTTCTTGGTAAAGCATGACCCTGTACCCGGCTTTCAGATGCACCTTGACGGTTCGCATCTTTTTGGCGATGTACTGGCTCGTGCCTTGTATCAGCCCCTTGCCCAAGTCGGAGGCGAGCTGCGCCCCGGCATTGGTGGAGATGTTGATGCTGCTTCCCAGCGAGCCGCCCATGTTGGCGGCGACCTCCCGGACGGCGTTCATCTCCATCGAGTTCGGGATGAAGATGCCGGGCTGTCCGTCCGTGTCATAGACCGCAAGCTCCACGGGGATAATCGTGCCGTCGTATTCCAGCGAGGTAATCTCGATGTCGAGCCGCTCACCCTGTATCTTGCCCGTGCCGACCACCACCGCACCCCGGGGTATTGTCCTGCCTGCCACCGCCATAGGCTCCAGCAGGCGCAGCCTTACCGTCTGCCCGTCCGTCACGCTCTGCGCCCCATGCACGCACGCCGGTATGGTGTTCCTGTCCAATACCTCCGCCGTGCCGACAGCCGTGTTGAAACCCCGGTTGCGTTCCTGCGATAAGGCGGCGACAAACTCCGCGTTACTCATAGGCTGTGAGAGTGAAGAAACTACTTGATGCTCCACCTGTCTGATAGGCATTGCCTTGTTCTTCTTCCCTTTCTGCACGGTAGTTGGCTCTGCCCTCTGTTCCGCCGATGGCTGTCCTCCGTTCTGACCGCCCATGTACTTTGCCGCCAGCTCGTAGGACTTCTCCATAAGAGCCACCTGCTCGTCCATAGAGGAAGCCTTGCCCCTCTCGCTTTCCAGTTCCGACTCCAGCGATGCGATGCGCTCCAACAATTCGTCCATCTCCGCATTGTCGTTTTTCGGCTGGTCGTAGAAGTTTCCGAGCGTGGCGTTCAGGTCACGGTAGGCGGCTGCGGAGGACTGGATGGTCTGCGGCGTGGCTGGCTTTGCCCTTTCTTCCTTGCCGCCCGGATTGGCGAGGTCGAAGTCCACTCCGTTCTCCGTTCCCGCTATCTCGCGGTCGAACATGTCGCCCAGCTGCCCGATGGCACGGTTGCGGCTCTCCTGACGCTCTTCCATCTCCCCATGCTCGTAGGCTTTCAGCTTGTCGCCGATAATCTGCCGGTTCGCCTTGTCAGCGTCGGGCATCTCGGTGTTGTATCCGTCCGTTCCCGGCGGTTGCTCCTTGCCGGAGGACGGGGCGAATATCAGCCACATCGCCCCGATGAACACCAACACCATAGCGGGCAGCACGATCATCTTCTGCCGTTTCAGCCGTTGCGCCTCTGTCAGCGGTTCGCGCTCCTTTTTCGGTTTCCCCGTTTCGGGAGCAGCTTTGTTCTCTTTCGTCGGTTCATTCTTTGTCTGTTCCATATAAATAAGGTGTTAAGTGATTGCCTGTTTCCGCCGGGGTCGGCAGTTCCACCCGTCCGGCGTGTCCCGTTTCCATATGTGAGCCGTCGTTCCTGCCGATGTCATAGACGGCTCTGCCGAAGGTGTAAAGGGCAAGCACCGCGAAGGCGGCGAACATCCCCAGCACGATGCGGCGGCGTGTTTCCGGCGGCAAGCCGTCCAGATACCCTTTGAGACTTGCCGCCAAGCGTTTCCGTTTGTCGTGGAGTTTCCAATACATGCCCCACATTGATTTTCTGATACTTTTCATGTCCTGTTACCGTTTGATAGTCTGTAAATCCTTGTTCTCAATGATGGTGAAACCCTCGATGGTAAAACCGTTCGGGTTGTCATCCGACCGCGATGCGTTCAGCAGGCGGCAGGTGGTCACGAGGCTGCGCTCGGTGACGTTGCTCTGCCGGATGATTTTCTGTGTGGCGTAGGTCACGGCACGGTAGGGATAGGCGTTGAAGTCGCACACCACGCTGTCCACCTTCAGCACTTGGTTGATGTTCCCGGCGATGATGCGGTTGTAGTACCCCTTCTCCGCGAAGTCCGAATAATAGTGGTACACGCTCTTGTCCGCCAGCAGCAAGGCACGTTTCACGTTGTGTTCAATCGCGCTTTTTTCAGGTGATAGCGTGAAGAACATCTCGTGGAAACGGCGCACATGTTCCCGTGCCTCCGCCGGGCGGTTCTGCGACAAATCCTGAGACAAGGCGAGCATCAGGCTCTTGCCGTTGTCCAGCACATAGATTTTCTCCCGTTGCTTCTCTGCGAAACGGTAGGAGTTCCACACGCTCCACACCGTCACCACGGCGCACAGCGAGAGGAAGACGATACCGAACAGGCGTATCTGCCTGAACGACGATTCGATGTTTCTAAGTGATTTGAATTCCATTTATATTTTCCAATTTATGATTGCACATTGATTATTTCAGCAATTTGCCGACACGTCCGACTGCGTTTCCTGCGGCTGCACCCGCCACGCTGCCCGCCATGCTTCCGGCTCGTCCCGCCATCTGGTTCACGTTGCGACCGTAACCGCCCATGCCTCCGGCTTGGATAATCCAGCCCGCAACGGTGGGAATGGTAAAGTAGCCGATGATGCCGATGCAGAGGAATACGATATACACCCCGTCGCTCGAATCCAGCGAGAAGTTCGGGTCTGCCTGCATCCGCTCGATGTCGCTTTGCAGCATCAGCACCTGTATCTTCGCCAGTATGGTGCTGAACATGTCCGACACCGGAAGCCACAGATAGACCTGTATGTAGCGGCATATCCACTGCGTGAGCGTGCTTTGGAAGCCGTCCCACACCGATATGGCGAAGGCTATCGGACCGAGTATCGCCAGCACCACGAGGAAGAACGTGCGGATGGTGTCTATCACGAGGGCGGCGGCTTGGAACATCAGTTCCAGTATCTCCCGGAAGAAGTCACGGATGTTCTTCTTCATGTTGTACATCCCCCGGTCTATATACATTCCCGCCATCGTCACCATGTCGGAGGGAGACCAGCCCAGTTCCTCCAGCTGCTTGTCAAACTCCTCGTTGGACACAAGATAGGCGGTTTCCGGGTTGCGCACTTTTGCCTCATATTCCAGCTTGTCTTTCTGCCTGCGGTATTCGTTCATGTCCAGCGTCTGTGTTTCAAGCAGTTTCGCCGTGCCTTGCACGACGGGTGACAGAATGCTGTTCACCGTACCGAGCACCACTGTCGGAAAGAACATGATGCACAGACCGACGGCGAACGGGCGGAGCATTGGGAACACGTCTATCGCTTCGGCTCTCGCCAGCGACTGCCATACCCGGCAGGCAACGTAGAACAATGCGCCCAGTCCGGCGATGCCTCTCGCCACGTCCGCCATGTCCCCGCACAGCGGCATCATCCCGTCATAAAGCGAGCGCAAAATCTGATGAAGGTTGTCAAATTCCATAGGCTACCAGTATCTTTCGTCCATGTTCCCGTACAGTCCCATGATGCGGTCGAGGTCATTCTTCTTCTTCGCACGCAGGTAACTCACGCTGATGTTCTTGTTGGTATAGTAACCCACAAGGTTACGGTAACGCTTCATCTTGGAGTAGCACCGCTCCACCACGTCCATGCGGTCCTTGTCGGTCATGGAGAGCGTGGTGATGTTCACCACGTTCTTCAAATCTGTCAGCACGTCGTTGCTCTCTTCCAGCAGCTTCGTGTAGCCGAAGGCGATTGCCGACAGTTCTTCGGGGGTGAAGTTACCGTCATGGAGCATCTTCTGGAAGTTGTTCACGTAGATGTCCGTGATGTCGCCCACCATCAGGATGGTCTGCTGTACCTTGCGGGCATCCTTGACGAGATTGTTCACAGATTTGAGCGGTAGGCTAAGCATCCAACGCCCTGCCGTATTACTACGGTGGGTTTTCGGAAGCTCGCCCCCAAACCGGACGTACACGTCTCCGCGTATCCGGCTTTCTACTAATAATATCAATCTATTCATTGTTACTGAGTTTTTTGTAACACTTACCACATATGGCAATAGTCTTTCGTTTGCGAGCCATCATTTGTTTTTCGCAGGTAGTTTTCCCTTGAAGATTTTTTAATTTTCTCACATGGTGCATCACTAACTTATCGACTACTCCACATAATTCACATTTTTCCGCTTTCAGCCTATCTATAAGACTTGTGTTTGTAGGATGATATGTGAATTTGGGCAAGTTGTCTAAATCCTTAATGTTCATTGGATTTTTCTTTTTGAACCCACCATGATAAAAGGTCAAGTCTTTGGCAGTACCGTTCTTTAAATAGTATCTAACTGAAAAAAGTCCATTCTTGGTGTACTTTTTTCGGATTTGCGACATCGTTGTCCGATATTTCTGCGCAAATGTTTTGTACATACTATATTTCATGATATACCCAAGTTTTGACAGACTACTACAATTATTAGCCAAACAATAGTAATTGTAAATGCCCTTTATTTCCTTGTTGTACCTGTCAAGTATCTCAAAGTCATTGTTGTTTGAAAGTTTGGGACGGGATTTTGCTTTCCAATACTCCTTGCCGTTGTGTATCTTTATTTCTAAAACACGATATTCGAGCAACTTTTTCTTAAACGTATCCTTTCCAAGTGCCAATTGTATCCTCTTATTGAAGACACGTCTTAGTACTCCGTATTTGCTTCTTTTGGTGTCATTGGATTTCCTTACAAAAATCTCATATCCGAGAAATTTTGCAGCGTTTTCAGCATGGGTGATAAGTGTTTTCTCATCGGACAGTGTAAGAGCCAACTTTTCATAGAGGAAGTTCTTTATGTCCTCTTTGATGATGATAGCATCTTGTTTACTGCCAATGATTCCAATTAGAAAATCATCCGCATATCTCACGTATTTGAGTTTTCTGTAGTTCATATCCATTTCGTCACCATCAGAATACTGCAAACCTTCTTTTTGATAAGCCTTATATTGTCTTATCAATTCTGACCTTTCATTTTTGTCTTTTACCACTTTCAACTTTTTCAGAATACGGTGTCGTTTGCCTTCAAGTGATACTGCCTGTTTGGTTCTTTTCCGTTCTTTCCCCTTATCAAATTTTTCAGTGTATTCCTTCATGAATTTATCCAACTTATCAAGGTATATGTTTGCCAAGATAGGGCTGACAATTCCGCCTTGCGGTGTTCCGCTGTAGGAGTTATGAAAGTTCCAGTCTTCGATATATCCTGCATTCAGAAATTTTCTAATCAAGCGAATAAATCTTTCGTCAGCGATACGTTCTTTCAGAATACCTATCAGTATCTCATGATTGATATTGTCGAAAAATCCCTTAATATCACCTTCTACGAACCATTTCACGCCCGAAAATGTCTTCTGAATATCAGACAAGGCAGTGTGGCAGCTTCTTAGGGGTCGGAAGCCATGCGACGTTTTTTCAAACTGTCTTTCATAGATGGCTTCCAATATCATTCTGACCACTTCCTGCAATAATTTATCGTTAAAAGCTGGTACACCTAATGGACGCATTTTCCCATTTTTCTTTGGGATATACACCCGTTTTGAGGGTTGGGGCTGATAACTCTCATCTTTCAACGATGTTATCAGTTGTTCAATTCGGTTCAGGCTCATTTGGTCAATGGTTTTCCCATCTGCACCTGCTGTCATATTGCCCGGTTTCGCATATATGCGTTGGTAGGCAACGTAATACATTTCCTCATTGAAAAAGATACGGTACAAGCGTTCGAACTTGTAATTCAAATTTTCACTGTGTTCCGTTAGACTGTTTAATACATACTCTGGACTTCTCATAATGTCTCTCACATTTTCCGTTATTTGCATTAAAATTATTAGCTGCTTCCCTTCGCCATGTACAGGGCTTTCCCCTGCTCAGACTACTACGGAAGCTCCGTTGCCTTGTCGGATTTTCATAGGTCTGTACCTAATAGCCTTGCGGCGTTCCGATTTAGGCAATCCCCGTTTACGATATAATAACATGGCTATGATAGATTATCGGATATGACTTCCGCCCGTTACCGCTTACTGCGGTTGTGCCGTAATTTGTTCCTGCCTCTACTACACGACGCTCGCAACAGAGGTATTACGGTATAGCGAGTTAAGTTATCTTTCACTATAAAACATACTGGGTTCACTTGGACTATCATTCAATCAGTTTGGATTTTATCCTCGTATCTATCTGTTTCATCTCACCATTCAGTTGCAATTTGATAACTAATTGACTTATGGCTTTCCAGCGTGCTATACTCCCTGCCGTCCTTTCGTGGGCAGATAAGCTGGTGATGATAGGTAAATATTGGAACACTTACCTAATAGCTTGCCAATGCTATATTTATTATATCGCCTATACGGGCGCACCATCGTAATAAGCCTTCCCTTGCTTATAAATCTTTACAGTCTCCTGAAAATTACTCCACATGTTCTGTGCAGTTGTGGAAGTCTGTACGATTTCATTGGCCGAGTTCACGATACTCTGTGCGAGATTCGTGGGGTCTATCACCGTCCATTGCGCCTTGCTTGTCACTGAAAGGGATGACAATGCCATAAACAAAATTATCGTTCTCTTCTTCATGCCCTATCTCCTTTCTTTAGTCAGTAAATACCGGCTGTCGTCATCACGGGCAAACAGACCGTAACTGCCGAACAGCAACACCTCGCTGCCTGAAAAATACCCGATGCATCCGGCATCCCTGTTCCCGTGCAGGAAAAGATCGTCACCACCGCGCAGCGGGATATTGATTTCAACGTAGGCCCTTTCTCCGGCGAACAGCGTGGCCTTGTATCCCTTGAAGCCGTCCGTCACCCAGTTGGATTTACGGATGGTCAGCGTCGAGCTGCCTTCCCTGTTCATTCAGTGCCCGCAGATGCGGTCATGTTCCAGTTCCTTTCTCATCTCCCCAATCAGGTTCAGCAGGTCCAGATTGGTCAGGGTGGCGTCTCCGAGCGCTTCCCTGCATTGGCTTAATAAATCTTTCTTACTCATTGTGTTTTATGGATTAAAGGATTGTTTGTTTTCCTGCCGCTTGTTTTCGGCAAGCTGTCTGATAGCCAGCTCGATGTTTCCATCCAGCTTTTCCGTAAGCCTGGTAAGTTCCAGTTTTTCAGTCTCTTCTGTGGTGTAGCAAAGGTATTCTTCAGCCGAAACTTCTGTCGCATATACCGCACTTTGTGTACCGCCAAGCCCTATCCAGACCTCTTTATAAAGCCGGTTGGCCGCATTGGCAAGATTGATGGAAAGTATCTGTGAGCGTTCCTTGTCCGTCAGGCCGAGCAGGTTCTGTATCTGGTCGAACTTGTTCTGGTACTTTCGTTGGTCAAGCAGTATCTTGCAGTCCGAATTGTTGATGATTGTCTCCTTTACAACCGGACTCGATATGATGTCGTCCACTTCCTGCGTCACCACAACCGCTTCGCCGAAAAATTTTCTGACCGTCTTAAGTAGGCTAAGCACCCAGCGCCTTATCATATTCCTATGACAGGTTTCCAAATGCTCGCCCCCGAACCGGACTTACACCTCTCAACGTATCCGGCTCTCCACTAATTTCAGTCTATCTTTCCGTCATGTATCTTCTTGTGACAACTCCTGCACACGGCAATCGTCTTGCGTTTGCGGGCAATCATGTGTCGTTCCCAGCTTTCCTTTCCCTGCAAGTTCTTTAGTTTCCTTACATGGTGCATAACAAGGTCGTCTGTCGCTCCACATAATTCACACTCACGGGCTTTCAGTCTTTCAACAAGACTTGTCCGCCCCGCAGTATAAATTGTTCGTGGCATAATGTCACATTCCGATTTATAGGTAGGCTTCTTTCGTTTGAAGCCACCGTCGTAAAAGTACCTTTCCTTTACCCCTGTTTTAGTCATGTGCTTTACGATAAACCTACCGTTCTTACGATATTTCTTGTTTACTTTACGTGTGCGGCACTTATATTTGCCTGCAAACGTTTTGTACATGCTGTATTCCATGATGTACTTGAAATTATTCAAGGCATGGGCGCAGTTGTTGGCTATGGAGTAGTAATTATAGAACCCCACGATTTCCCGATTATAACTATCAAGGATTTCAAGGTCGTCATTGAATATCAGTCCCGATTTACATTTCGGTTTCCATATTTCCTTTCCGTTACGGTTTGTCAGTTCCAAGACTCCCCAATCGAAAAGTTTTTTACGGACTGTTTCCGTACTGACATTCAAGCAGACCCTTTTACCATAGGTTCTTCTCAATCTGCCTCGTTTATCCCGTCTTTGTTCATTGGATTTTCTTACAGAGATTTCATATCCGAGAAACTTGGCAGGTCTTTTCGTGTGAGTGACAAGTGTCTTTTCATCGGACAGCTCCAATGCCAGTCTGTCAGCAAGGAAGTTTTTAATATCTTCCTTTATCTGTTGCGCATCTTGTTTACTTCCGATAATTCCCACGAGAAAATCATCTGCATATCTCGCATATTTCATTCTCCTGTAATCGGCATCCATTTCTTCGCCATTGGGATATTTAGCCCGTCCTTGTTCTATTGCTTTCAGTTCAAGGATTAGCTTTGCCTTTTGCCTTTCGTCTTTTACGGACTTCAATCTTCGCACAATACGTTTTCTTGCATTGCCAAAGTCCAAACTTTCTCTACTGAATTTTCGTTTCTTCCCCTTATCGAATTTGACAATGTATTCCTTTATATACTTGTCCAGTTTGTCAAGGTAGATATTAGCCAGTATCGGGCTAATGATACCACCTTGCGGTGTGCCACTGTAAGTATTATAGAATTGCCATTCTTCAATATATCCCGCTTTCAAGAACTTGCGCACTAAACGTATAAAACGTTCATCCGTAATGCGCTCCTTGAGGGTATTTATCAGTACATCATGGTTTATGTTATCGAAGAAGCCTTTTATGTCTCCCTCTACAAACCATTTTGCACCATTAAACTCCTTTTGGATATGAGTTAATGCAGTATGGCAGCTTCGATTGGGACGGAAACCATGCGAGGTGTATTCAAAACTTCCCTCGTATATGGCTTCCAATACCATTCTTACTACTTCTTGTATCAGCTTGTCATTAAAAGTCGGTACGCCAAGAGGTCTTTTCTTACCGTTTTTCTTTGGTATGTACACTCTCTTTGACGGTTGGGGTTGGTACGTTTCATCTTTTAACGTATCAATTAACTTTTCAATTCGTTTCAGGCTCATGTTGTCAATGGTCTGACCGTCCGAACCTTTAGTCATGTTACCTTCTTTGGCATAAATGCGCTGATAGGCAACGTAGAACATTTCCTCATTGAACAAAATCCTGTAAAGACGTTCAAACTTATAGCTTGCATCCTTACTGTGTTCTGATAGACTGTTTAATACTCTTTCTGGACTTCTCATAATGTCTCTCACATTTTCCGTTAATTGTATTAATAATTAGCTGCTTCCCTTCGCCATGTACAAGGCGTTACCTTGCTCAAACTACTATGGAAGCTCCGTTACCACTCCGAATTTTCATAGGTCGAACCTAATAGCCTTTCGGCACTTCGGGATAGGTAATCCCCGTTTATCACATCGTAACTATTGGCATGATAGATTGTCGGATACGACTTCCGTCCTTTACTCGCTTATTGCGGTTGTGTCGTGATAAGTTCTTGCTACATTCATACCTGTACACTGAAGTAGTATCACGATATGGCGATTGATAGTTACCTTACGCCATAGCCTCAAGGGGGACCACTCGGACTATCGTTCAATCAATTCGGACTTTATCCTCATATCTATCTTTTCATCTCGCTATTCAGTCGCAGTTTGGTAACTAACTGACTTATGACTTTTCCGACATGCTACACTCCCTGCTCGGTTAAGTTTTCCCGAAAACAGATAAGTCGGCTGATGATAGGTTGTTTTCAAAGAACACTTTCCTAATCTCTTGCCAAAGAGATGTTTACGATGCAACCTTTACGGGCGCACACAAATATTTAATATAAGAGGCCATACCTTCCTTGGCGATTGCCTTTCATGCTTCCTCAATCAGTATCATCTTGCGGATGCCCTGCAAGCGTCTCATTTTATTAATGAAAGTCTCCATGATAATGATAGTCACCACCGGAAAAAGTATGGGATTATCCTTCACGACATCCAGTTCGAATACGATGAACCGCTTGTTCAGTAAATCCAGTTCCTTGTCCGAGTTCAGCAGATACCCGTATTCGCCGTTCTTGTAATAGGGTTCCAGCACGTTCAGAAAACCGTCCACGTCAAAGTCCTTCTCGCGCACGTTCTTGTCCGCCAGCACCTTGCGGTAGTCTTTCCTTACAAAGTCATAGAACGAGTTGAAGTTCGGCTTTATCTTCCGGTTCTTCTTTATCTTCTCGATATACAGGCTGACTGCGTTCGAGAGCGCCACCTCTTCCGAGCGCCGGGGCGGTTCGTCCTCCCTTTTCCATAAGGTCAGAATCAGCGTCTTGATGCTGTCCCGCTTCTCGATGTCATACCGGTAATCCTCGGTGAAGAACGGATTGAAGGAAATCGGGTCATTTTCCTGGTAAGTGAAATAAACTCCGTCATCCCCGTTCGTCTTCCGGCGGATCAGGTCGCACAGCCCCTTGTATGAATTTCCGGTATCCACCAGCAGGATGTGCGTGCCCTGTTCCCAATACTGCCTCACCATATGGTTGGTGAAAAAGCTCTTTCCGCTGCCCGACGGGCCGAGGATGAACTTGTTCCGGTTGGTCACCACCCCTTTTTTCATGGGCAGGTCGGATATGTCGAGGAAGACGGGCTTTCCCGTCAGCCGGTCCACCATGCGCAGCCCGAAGGGGGAGAGCGAGTTCCGGTAGCAGGTTTCTGCCGTAAAGAAGCATAGTGCCTGTTCGGTGAACGTGTAGAAGCTCTCTTCCGAAGGGAAGTCCGCCTCGTTTCCCGGTATGCCCGCCCAGTAAAGGACCGGCAGGTCGGTGGTATTATGGCGGGGTGTGCATTCCATCAGCGCCAGTGCGCTGCCCACGTCGTTCTTCACCCGCCGCAGCTCATCCCCGTTTTCGGCCCATGCAATCACGTTGCAATGGCAGCGGACGGATTGCAGCCCGTTGGTGTGCGCCACGTTCAAGTATTCATCCAGCCATTCCTTGTTTATCTGGTTGCTCCGGCTGTAGCGTGAAAGCGACTGCATGTTCTTCGCCGTCTTCTCAAAACGGGCGAGGTTCTCGCTGCTGTCGTCTATGAATATCCACTGGTTGTAGATATGGTCGCAGGGAAGCATGATACCCACGGGCGAGGCATAGCTCAGGCGGCAGTCCGAGCGGTCCGTGGAAAGACGCTCATAGCGTCCGTCGGTCCGTACCCTGCCCGGCAGGTCGTCGAGGTCGGAAAGGGTATGCAGGCAGAGCCGTTTGTCGCCGATACGCATCCCGTCCGGGTTCAGCTGCATGTCCTGCAACATGACGCTTCCGTCCGAAGACAGGGTCAGGTACCTCTCGATGATGCCCGGGCCGTCTTCCGTTCCCGTTATCTCTTCCGTGGACAGCCGCTCCAGCCTGGCAAGGCCGCTGTCATTCACGATACTCTCGAACTGTCCCACCGACTCCATGAAACGCTCCATCGTCTCCCTGTCCTGTATCTCCTTCGGCACCAGAAATTTCCGGCACAGCGTGTTCCAGTTGCTCTGCTGCCGGGAGCGTTCCCTGGTGGTCTTGGTGAGAAACAGGTAGCAGGTGTGGTTGAGGTAGGGCCGTTCGTTGAAGTGGCGTTCAAAACTGCGGGAGAGGAAGCCCAGGCCGTCTTTTCCGATGTCGGGCCTGTATTTCTCCGTGATGAAAATATCCTGCTTGTGGATGATTGAATAGTTCGGCAATACCTTGATTGCCTTGGCTCATGTGGCGTGCATCGCCTCATATTCCGCGGATGATACCGAAAACACTTCCGGCAGTGTCACCCGGAAAGCCACCGTGATGTCGGCGTCCTTGCTGACGATGCAGCCGTGCTCCACCGCCATGACGGGGAATTTGCTTTCCAGTGTGGATGTTGTCAATGTACTTCTCATGATTTACGATTGTTGTTTTTTAATCAGACGTGTGATACGTTTGCGTGAGAGGATTCTCCTGGGATGCTGCCGGGCGGCAAGGAGCTTCATCAGTCCGTGGCTGCCGAAACGCCGGTTCAGCGAAAAGGTCAGCCAGACCACTGCCGTGGCAGCCGATACCCCGAAGCCGATACACGTCCATTGCCCGATGCCCGCCGTGTACATGATGACGAACACCACGAACACGGCAAGCAGCCCGAAAGCAAAAATAAAAAGGTACTGGGCACGGAGCCCTTTGAACTCCACCTCACGGCCCACGCCTTTGTTTATCTCAAAGTCAGACATAAGCTATTGTCTTTTATCTGTTCTTAGAGGAAGAATGACCTCAGGATAGTGGCGGCCACTATCAGGAAAATGCAGGCTCCGAACCATGAGCTGGCGGTTTTCGAGGTGTCGGGGTCGCCCGAACTGAATTTCTGGTAGACCTTGACGCCGCCTATCAGGCCGATAATGGCACCCACCGCGTACACCAGTTTCGTGCCCGGGTCAAAATATCCCGTCACCAACTGCGTGGCTTCCGTGATGCCCGCCTGTCCGTTTCCTTGTGCCATTGCCGCACCCGCTGCCGCCAGTACGGCCAGCATCATAATCAATCTTTTCTGTTTCATTGAATTCCGTGATTTTTAAGTGATTTAAAAAGCCACGGGCTACCCCTTGCACTATCCCCATAAGGCAGCCCGCAGCCGCTTATGGTTTAATGGTTCAGGGGGTAAGTTCCGGCAGGCAATCAGCCGGAGTCAAAATACATCTTTCGCATGGTTACATGATTGAATGGTGAAACTTCATTGTTAATTCTCTCCCGGGATGAGGGTCTGAATCATCCCGAATCGTAATAGCCTTTTGTTCTCATTGTCTTCTGCGTTTTAAATGTTTAACCGGCCTTCTTCAGATAGGCTCCGCACTTGAAACCTTTGCGGGGCATATAGTTCTCAAAGGAGGAGGATTTGAACAGCCACATCCGATTTGCCCACCGGGCAAGGTCACGCTCGTACCGCGTAGGCGTCCGTTCATTTCCATAATCCCGGAAAGGGATGACAAAGGGGGTAATTCCCAGTTCCCTGAGTACATTTAACCGGAACAGGTCCTGCTCAATGGTCGAATTGAATCCTATCAGTACGTAACAGGTTATCTTGTAGGGCTTCACGTGCTTTACCATCTCTTTCAGGCGGTCCCTCAGGTCAAGCTGCGGCAGGTCCCATGCGATATGGATGTTCTGCTTCATCCTGAGCCTGTTCAGGTGCCAGGCCTGTTCCTCGTCCATAATCCTTACGTCCACGCCGTGCAGCTTCACGGGCTGGCCCGCTTTCATCAGATAGCTTACCGCACTCCTTCACTGCGGGTTCGCAAAGAAATTGTTGTCCAGCACCTCAATCCATTTCCCTTTCGGGTTCAGTTCCACCGGTTCCACGGTCTGAATGTATCCTTCTTTCTCACGGACGAGGCAGAAAGGACACTTGCGGATGCAGCCTCTTGAAAAGAACTGGAGCGAAAAAGGGTATTCGGGGTAAATGGAATAGTCCATCATCCGGCTGTTCTCCACTGCTTCGGGAAGCCTGCCGGCTATGTCATACCCGGTGCCGCCCCTTACCACTTCCCCCACATCCAGCAGGTCATAATCATAATCAGGCGTGAAGGTGAATACCTTGCTTGCCAATACCTTGTCATACCGCTGTCGCAGTGCCGCCCATTCCACCCGGTGCCCTTTTGCCTTGTAACAGGCCGAAAGGCGCATCAGTGCGAAATTGGGGAAGTTATGCCCGTCCACATCTACCAGTCCTATGTTCATACAAATAAAATTTAATGGTGAATAGTTCCTGTTGTCTTACCGGGTGAATGCCGCAAGCGGTCTGTCATCCCGAATCGTAATGGCCTTTTGTCATTACCGCTGTCGTTTTATGGATAAGTTAATGGAATGACTGTCTCTCCGGGAGTCGGTACGTTTCCCCCATAAGGGGAAGCCGCCGTTTGTCAACTTGAATCGAAATACGTCATAAACATGGATGATACGTTTTGTTGTTGGTATTCCTGCCGGTTCTCTCTTTTTACAGTGATACGGGCATCAACCCGTATCGAAATAGCCTCTTGCCATTGTTACCTCCTTTTTTAATCGGTTAGTCACTGTCCGGAGCAGCCCCGCCCATTTGCTCGACTTCATCCAGAAATTTGCTGATACGGCTGTCGCTGCCATTGATACTTTCCAGTATCGAGCGTTCAATCTGCGTATCCCTGATATGGTGGATCGCCCTTAAAAGGGACAATCGTCTGTCTGTCGGAATCTCCCTGCCGTTGCAGAGGTCGATGATTAAATCAAGCTCTTCCGGCCCTATGCCGGTTGCCCCGTCCGAATAATCTTCGCGGACACAGTTCAGATCTTCCAGTTCTTCGTTCAACTCGTCGGTATCCACTCCGTCACCGTTTCCTCTCTGTCCGTCATCGCCTTCATGTCCGCCGGAACTCCCGTCCGGGGAAGCCCGCCACTCTTCCACACGCTTGTCCCGGAACAGATCCGGGATGCGCTCCGGCGGCACTTGTGCAGCCTTTGGCGGTGTCGTGTCCCCGTTTCTGCCAGCAAAAGTAGAGGCATTTTCCTTACCTGCAATAGCCCCGGAACCGGTGGCGTTCATTGGCGGCTGCTGGCGTGTCCCATAGCTTTTCGTGACGACAAGGCTGTCCGTTTCCGACTGTTTTTCCACCGTTTTTTCACTGCTTCTCTCCGCAGTCTTTTCTGTGGGCTTCATCGCCGCCTTGACAGGTGGAAGCTCTTTCTCCTGCCTTTTCACGACTGTCGGAATCTCTTTCCTGCCCGTTTTCCCTTTCGCCTGTCCACGTCCCTTCTTCCGTTCCTCCTTCACCGGATCGAACCAGCCTGCCGCACCCCGCAGGGCTTTCGCCATGCGGCGGCGTGCCTTCCCGAAACATATCTCGCCAAGCTGCCCCCTGAACAGGAACTTGTCCATGAACAGATAGGCGAACAGCAGCCAGAACAGAACCGCTCCGGCTTCATAACATAATCGCATATCCATAGCTTAAAAGATTTTGTTGTAACTCTTCTGGCAGTATGCCTTCACCTCATCCGAATGTTTCTCGAAATGTTCCCGCAATACATTGTCAATGTAATTGCCCACCGTCAACTGCCGTTTACCGGCAATGCCGACGATGACCGATATTTTCCGGTGTAGTTCCTTGTCTATATAGACACCCTGCCTGCCTTCGCATTTGTAAGGGGTGAGGAATCTCCTCATAAATTCGGTCTGTGCGGCTTTCAACGTTTTGGATGCGGCCTTTTCCGGCGTCTCTTCCGCTTCAGATTCCGTCTTTGCCTTTTCAGCCGTTTCCCTGTCCGTTTCCTCTTTGGGGGGAATGGACGGTGTTACCTTTTCCGGCGGACTACCCGCCATCAGGCTGCGCAGGTAGGCTTCATCCACCGGATTCTGTCCACTCGTTTTCTTTACCATGACTATACAATTTTGATTGTCCGCATGATTTCATCCATAAGCGCATCAAAGCCGCACTCCTTCGTAAAGCCCGCATCCGGTGCAAACAGGGTGCTCCGGTAAACCGGGCCGCCCGTAGTGGAGAGGTCTTTGGTGAAGTTACTGCGCACGGGGACACGGGTTTGGAGACAGTCCAGTCCCAGGAGGGAGAAACCTTGCTGGTAAATGTCATATAAGACGGTACGTTCCCTCCGGTCCACCATATTCCAGAACATGCACAAGGCTTTCAGATTGGAGATGCCGGTCCTTATCAAGCGGTCATTGACAGTCGTGGCAAAGTTCAGCGTGCTTTCCAGCACAAGGCGGTCTGCCTTTATCGGTACGAACAGATAATCGAGTGCACTGATTGTGGCAATCACCCCGTCACTGCCCATTGTTCCGGGCAGGTCGAACAGCACCACATCATAATGCACGTCTGCCTTTTCCTCAAACGCCCTTCAGTCCGTCATGCAATCCGCCGGGGTACTGCCGATAACAGGGTAAGCCTTCTTCTTCAACCGCCCGGCCTGTTCCACCAGAAGATTCTGATAGACGGGTGTGGTCTTTACCACTTCCATATCCCGTTTTTTCTGTTTGATGATTGAATGCTGCGGATAGTCACAATCCACTATCGCCACATTCAGACCTTTCACATAATGCAGTCACGATGCCGCATAAATCGCAAAGGTTGATTTACCCACGCCGCCCTTCTGGGAGGCGAACGAAACGAACACGGTTTTCTTTCTCTTTTCCATTGTTACTGATTTAAATGAATTAATTGATTTATAGACAGCCAGATGAACAGCCGTCTGTCTTTGGGGCCATCTGTCCGGTTACTCATTCTGTTATCTGTTTGTCCAATTAGCTATATAGTAATTTAATTATGCGGCTACTTGGCTATCCGGCTATCTACTTATATAGCTACTCTATTACATGGCTATTTAATTATGTAGCTATTCAGCTATCTGTCTATTCGGCTATGTAGCTATATAGCTATGTACATATTCGGATAGCTATTCACATATCCGATTGCATAGCCATTTATCCGAATAGCTGTTTATCCGTCTATACATTTATATATATGTATAGCTATATATCCGGATAAATGCCTGTTTGAATATCTACCTGATTGCATATCTGTTTATCCGTTCAAATAGCTATCCGGCTACAAATAAACCTCAAAAAGAGCATCCATGAAGTATACTCGGTTTCAAAGTCATTCATTGGCGGGTGTTGGCGTGATACGCCATGATGCACGGACAGAAAAAACTATCTACCTTTGTCGCAGGGAGAGCGCAGCCCGTTCTCGAAGAGAGAACGTAAAACAAACCCTTCAGACCTTTAATCCGGCCCAGCCGGATTTTAATATGCGTCAGCATATAGCGAGGTGTACTTTCAGCGGTTGAAAATATTTCCACCCGCTGAAAGTCTCGCCCGAAAGGTGTTTCGGGGGTGTCAGTTCTCCTAAGTCGAACTTCCTAAATTATTCATGTTATGAAAGATGAAACAAGAATCCGTAGCGCCGCAGGGCGCAAGGTGCTGGCGGACCCGCGTACGCACCGCTATTATCTCTGTCTCAATGACAGTGAGAACGAGAAGTTTCTCACGATGTTTGAACAGTCCGGCATGAAGAACAAGGCCGAATTTATCTTTGCCCGCATCTTCGGCTGAGAGTTCAAGGTAGTGAGGATTGATAAGGAAGCGCAGGAATATTATGCCCGGCTGACCGCTTTCTATCAGCAGTTCCGCCGTATCGGAAACAACTACAACCAATGTGTAAAGACCATCCATACCATTTATGGGGAAAAGAAATCGCTTGCCTTCCTTTATAAACTGGCCGAAGAAACCCGCAAACTGGAGGAACTCTGCAAACAGATTATCGAACTGACAAAACGGTACGAAAAAGAGTATCTCACTAAAAAGGAATAACATCATGGTGCCGAATATCACATCCGGCAGTTCATTCTATGGAGTGATTGCCTATAATAAGATAAAGGTGGACGAAGGTATGGCAAAGGTATTGTGACATCCCAAAATTGCGGCTGACACTTCGGGCAATGTGCCGATTGAACACTGCGTGCAGGCTTTTGAGCCTTACATCGCACTCAACTCGCACGTCCGGAAACCGGTTATCCACATCTCCCTGAACCCATCCCCGAAAGACATTCTTTCGGAAGAGCAGATGACCGTATTGGCTCAGGAGTTCATGGAAAACTTCGGTTACGGGAACCAGCCCTATATTGCATGGCTGCATGAAGACATAGACCGCAAGCACATGCACATCGTATCGGTACGTATTGATGAAACCGGAGAAAAAATAGACCATAACCGGGAAGCTATCCGGGCACAGAACATCTGCCGTGAAATGGAAGTGAAGTACGGGCTTCATCCCACACTCGGAGAACACGGTGAGAGGGAACTATCATCCCTACAAAAAGTGGACTATGCGAAAGGAGACGTGAAAGCACAGGTAAAGCATACCGCCCGAACCTTGCTGGAATGTTACAACTGTCACTCGCTTGCCGAATATGGCACTCTTCTGAACCTGTATAACGTAACCGTTTATGAAGTCAGGGGAAGTGTGGACGGGAAGGAATACCACGGTATTATGTACGGAGCTTTGGATGATAACGGACAGCAGGTGGGAACACCTTTCAAGTCCAGCAAGTTCGGTAAGGCATTCGGTTATGAAGCACTGCAAAAGAAGTTTGCCGCTTCTACTGAAAAGGTGAAAAGGAACAGCCTTGCCGAAAGGACAAGACAGGAAGTCATTAAAGCCATGCAGGACATCGGCACGAAAGAGGATTTCGCCCGAAAGCTGAAAGAGGCGGATATAGAGACGGTTTACCGTATCAATCCCGAAGGACGTCTGTATGGTATCACCTTCATAGACCATACCACTCGGGCAGTGTTCAACGGCTCGCGTTTGGGCAAAGCCTTTTCAGCCAATGTGTCCAACGAATTATTTAACAACCCGGATGCAGACCGTGAAAGACTGATACCGCAACCGGAGCAGGAACCGTCCTGTCAGGAGAGGGAAACAAAAGCGGAAGAAAGGCAGGAAGGTGTGGAATACCGGCAGCAGGAAAATCAAGGCTATCAGAGTGAACTGTCCGGCAGTCTGATTGATACGTCCGCACTCGGTGCCATTGACATTTTCTCCCTACTCATGGAAGATGACCATACGCACGAGTACATCGATCCGGCCTTCCGCTTCGGACGCAGGAAAAAGAAGAAGCGCAGGCGCAAATTATAATATAATTAAGGTATAGAACAAAAAGTCGAATTTTAACAGTTACAATTATGCAGAATGAAGATGATTTAAGAGGTCTTGCCAAAGTCACAGACTTTATGCGGGCCATCAGTTTTCTATTTTTGGCGATACACATCTATTGGTTTTGTTACGGCTGGCTACACGAAATGGGCTGGACGCTTGATATTGTGGACAGGATACTGTCCAATTTCCAGCGTACCACAGGACTGTTCTCGTCCCTTCTTTACACCAAACTGTTTTGTGTCCTCTTCCTCGGTCTGTCCTGCATGGGCAACCAGGGGGTAAAGAAGCATGAAATCACATGAAGGAAAATAATTATTGCGGCCATAGCGGGTGCCATACTCTTTTTCCTGAACTGGTGGTTACTGTCCATTGACGCATCATCCGGTGTATGCGCCATACTTTATACCGTGACATTGGCCGGCGGTTTCTTCTGCCTGTTGGCATCCGGTTTATGGATTAGCCGTCTGTTGAAGAACAATTTGCTGGAGGACGTTTTCAATACCGAAAATGAATCGTTCATGCAGGAAACCCGCCTTATGGAAAACGAGTATTCCATTAACCTGCCGACCAAATTCTGGTACGGGAGAAAGGAATGGAAAGGCTGGATAAACGTGGTGAATCCTTTCCGGGCCAGCATGATTTTAGGTACACCGGGTAGCGGAAAATCGTATGCCGTGGTCAATAATTACATAAAGCAGGCAATAGAGAAGTCCTATGCTCTTTATATATACGACTTTAAATTTGATGACCTGTCGGTTATTGCCTATAACCACCTGATTAAGTACAGACACCGCTATAAGATACCGCCCAAGTTCTACGTGATAAATTTCGATAACCCACGCAAGAGCCATCGCTGTAACCCGCTGGCACCGGAACTGATGACGGATATTTCAGACGCTTACGAGTCGTCGTACACCATAATGCTTAACCTCAATAAGTCGTGGGTGCAAAAACAAGGGGACTTCTTCGTAGAATCCCCGATTGTATTGTTTACGGCGATAATATGGTTCTTGAAGTGCGCCCATAAGGCAGTGTAATAAATATCTATTTAGCAATAGATTAGGTTAGAGTTCTATGAAAATAAGACCTACTGTCATCCGACTTATCCCAGAGGGAAACCCGAGGGGGAGTGTAGCATGTCGGAGAAGCCATAAGTCAGCCAACTGCCACGCTGCGACTGAATGGCAAGACAGAAAGACGGACATGAGGATGAAGCCTGAACTGGTTGAACAACAATCCAGTGGCACATACCAGGGCTGTGGCGGAAGGCAGTTACCAACGCCATATCGCATGTACCCCAGCAAGTGTTTAGGTTGTATGGGGCAAAGAACTGACTGCGACACGTCTGCAATAAGCAGATTAACGGACGAACGTTGCATCCGACAGTCTGTCATGCTTGTTATTACACCCGCTAAATGGGGATTGCCTAAACCGAAACGCCAAAAGGCTATAGAAGTCGTTCTTGAATATTCGGCATGGCAACGGAGCTTCCGTAGTAGTCCGAGCAGGGTAATGCCCTGTACATGGCGAAGGGAAGCAGTTATATAATCAATATAATCAAAGGAAAATGTGAGAGACATTATGAGAAATCCAAAGAATGTATTGAACAACTTAGTGAAACACAGCAATGTATCGGGCTATAAGTTCGAACGGTTGTATCGTATTCTATTCAATGAACAGATGTTCTATACCGCCTACCAGCGAATCTATGCCAAACAGGGCAATATGACCGCTGGGACAGACGGCAAGACAGTTGACGAAATGAGTATTCAGAGAATAGAAAATCTAATCTCCAAGCTTAGAGACGAAAGTTACAAACCCAACCCAGCCAAAAGGGTCTATATCCCTAAGAAGAACGGAAAGAAACGCCCGTTGGGCATCCCGTCTTTTGAAGACAAGTTGGTGCAGGAAGTGGTACACATGATACTGGAAGCCATATACGAGGGAAGTTTTGAAAATACCTCACATGGATTCAGACCACGTAGGAGTTGCCAGACTGCATTAACCCAAATTCAAGATACGTTTCTCGGAACAAAATGGTTTATAGAGGGGGACATAAAAGGCTTCTTCGACAACATAGACCATAACGTTCTGATTGGCATACTCGAAGAACGCATAGCGGACGAGAGGTTCATAAGGCTCATCCGTAAATTTCTGAACGCTGGGTATATTGAAAATTGGAAATACAGACACACGTACAGTGGAACTCCGCAAGGCGGCATCATTAGTCCCATACTGGCTAATATTTACCTTGACAAGTTCGACAAGTACATGGAGGAATACGCCCAATCTTTCAATAAAGGCGCAAGCAGAAGATTGGATAAGGATTACCGTCGGATTAAAGACCGTAAGAACAAGCTGGAAAAGAAACTGAAATCCGAAACCGATACAAAGGTACGGAAAGACCTTATTGATAAAATCAAAGGGTATTACCGACAGATGCAACAAATGCCTTGTGTCATGGAAATGGATGAAGAGTACAGACGGTTGAAATATGTCAGATACGCAGACGATTTCTTGATTGGGGTTGTCGGCAGCCATGAAGAATGTGGGCAAATCAAAGCGAATATCACACAATTCATGAAAGATAAGCTAAAACTTGAACTGTCGGCAGAGAAAACGCTTATAACCCAAGCACAAGAAAAAGCTAAATTTCTGGGATATGAAATAACCGTACGCAACTCCAAAGCCACCAAGAGAGATAAGAATGGAGTGCTCAAAAGAATGTTCAACCGCAAGGTTGTACTTCTACTCCCGAGAGAGGTGGTCAAGAACAAGTTGATTGACTACAAAGCCATGAGGGTTATACAAACCAATGGCAAGGAGGATTGGAAGCCAAAGGCACGCAGTTATATGATGAACTGCAAACCGGAGGATATTGTAGCCCAATTCAATAAGGAGATAAGAGGATTCTACAATTATTACTCGATAGCGAACAATGTATCTACTCTTTGCAAAAGGTTCGGTTATATTATGGAATACAGTATGTACAAAAGCATCGCCAAAAAGCAAAGCAGCAGTGTACGGAAGATTAAAAAGAAATACTCGAAAGACAAAGACTTTGTAATCAGTTACACGGATGCAAAAGGGCAATGCAAATGCCGTGTGTTCTATAATGAGGGTTTCAAGAGAAAAGACGCTCAATGTGATGCTAAATGCGACATAATGCCAAACACCAATTTTCTGCCAGCCTCAAGTCTTGTTGAGAGACTAAAGGCGGAACAGTGCGAGGTATGCGGAGCGCATGGCAAAACGGTGATGCACCATGTTCGTGCCTTGAAAGACTTGACAGGCAAGAACGAATGGGAACGCATCATGCTCAAAATGCACCGTAAAACATTGGCAGTCTGTCCAGAATGTAATGCTAAAATACATGGCAATGTATAACACTAAGTTGAATTATAACGGAGAGCCGTGTACATGGAGACATGTAAGCACGGTTCGGGGGCAGGTTCTCGGAAACCTACCGCAGAAATGCGGCAAGGCGCCGAGTGCCGAGCCTACAATATTCAAAGGCGGTATCTACTGCACGTTCCCTCATGCCGTGGAACTGCTGAAC
>ENA-UAON01000321-UAON01000321.1-human-gut-metagenome-genome-assembly--contig:-NODE-321-length-21446-cov-9.140900_pt1 | contig 21446 bp, 16 predicted proteins | sample MGYA00243469_ERZ654557 | MGnify/ENA primary metagenome ERZ654557 (study PRJEB26926, sample SAMN06164571) | human gut metagenome | biome: ENVO:00009003; feature: ENVO:2100002; material: ENVO:00002003...
GAGATTAGCGAGTGTCTCGTGGGCTCGGAGATGTGTATAAGAGACAGATCTTCTCCTTTTTATGAAATTGCATTCAAAGGTATCACTACAGATACTTCTGTTCCAACACCTCTTTCACTTTCGATATGAAATTTTACATGATCTCCTGTATACATTTTCAGTCTCACGCAGGCATTGATCACACCTACCCGTCCTTTTTCTTTAAGCATCTCGATATTTGCCTCTTCCATGCGTTCCTGCAGATAATTCAGATATTCTTCCGGCATCCCCTCCCCGGTATCCTCCACTTCAAGATGCAGATTATTTTTATCTTTATATACACGGACAAAGATCCATGACTGTGACGCTTTTCCCTCAATACCATGCACACATGAATTTTCCGTAAAAGTCACTAACGATAATTTAGGAATCCGGTACTCCCTGCAGTCATCCTCCATTTCAATGCTGTATCTTAGCCGGTCACCAAAACGGTATTTCTGAAGTTTTAAATACGACTCCACAAAACCGATCTCCGCACCAAGGCTCACAATATCTGTTCCCCACTCCACATACTGCCGTTCTATCAGCGAAAGCTGTTCGATCATTTCCGCTGTCTCATCCTCATGTTTTAAGATGCTCCGCATGCGGATATTTTCCAATACATTGAATAGAAAATGCGGGTTGATCTGGCTGTGAAGTGCCAGAAGTTCCGCCTTTTGTCTGGCAATATCAGCATCCTGTCTGGCAATCTCCGACTCCTGCTGTTTTAACCTGCTCTCATAAACCGTCTCGATCAGATGATTCATCCGGTTTGCCATGGAATTATAATGCTGCATCAGCTGGCTGATCTCATCGGTTCCTGATATTGTTTCCACCACTTTTAATTTTCCGGTATGATCCTGCGAAAAGGTATCTTCCAACAGATGCAGACGTACTGTAAACGAACGGTTTAGAAACTGCATAAATACCCACGGGAGAAAAATATTGATCAACACCAGCAGGATCATCGGTATGGCATTGTTCCACAAAATTTTTGAGATCTGTATTTCCGGATACCGCACATAGATCTTCATCGGCTGTCCGTATAATTCTTTCTCCTGCACATAACACTTGTGCATGGTACCCTTATCAAACCTCTCAAAAGATTCTTTTATATTGTTTCTTCCGGTATTTGAAAAGATAATCTTATCACCGCTGCAGATATACACCTCTGATTCATAATTTGCCCTCAAAAGTCCGGTATTGACCGCATTATAATCCAGATCAATCTTTAAAACTTTTTCATGCGGATCTAACATATAACGGTTTAATTTCCGGATAATCGACACCTTTCTTAAATCCGTCGGAGATGTATCGTGCGTTTCATCCATGTAGGCACAAAATACAAAATTGTTCCCGGAATCCTGCAGTTTCTGATACCATTCCGTCTGTTTTACACGTCCTAACTTTTTGAACTTTCCACCATTTACGATCGTATCATTGTCGGCATACATCGTGATCTCAACGCTGCTGTTGCCAAGCGAACTGTCAAACAGGGAATCCTGCATCAGCTCCTGATACGCTTCATAAAATGCCAGATGGGAATCATAATCGGCATTCAGAAAATTGTTGATATACTTATTCATATAAATATTTTTTGAGATTGTGAGTGCTTCTTCTACTGCCTTGTCAATGCTGTACTCTGCCGCACTCGCTATATTTTCTGTCACCTGTTTTCTTGCATTGTGTTCCTCCGAAAATATCATTCCGACTACAACACTGTCTGTCAGGGCGACCGGCAGGACCACACAACAGACATACAAAAGAATCAGTTTCTTTTGTATGCTGTAAGTGTCAATTTTTTCTTCGATTTTTTTACAGAGACGCACAATTATTTTCATAACATCAGACTTTCCACTGTTTTTCCTGTGAGTTTCTCACTGCGTGAATCCGGCTGCATGCCTCCGACAAAAATCTCGAAGTGTCCGGACGGCAGGATCTTTTCACCGTTTTCATCATACAGCATAAATGCCTCTGATTCCAGCCGGATATTGATTTCTTTTTCTTCCCCGGCACAGAGTGGAAGTTTTACGATCTTTTTTAACTGGCCATGCGGCATCTTTGAATGTTCTGCCTTCACGTAGACCTGCACTGTCTCAGTCCCATCCATTTTTCCGGTATTTTTTACAGACAGACCGATCGTCACTCCTTCTGACACCACTGGTTCCTGCTCTAAAAATCTCACATTTTGATATGCATACTCTGTGTAGGAAAGCCCATAGCCAAACGGATACAATGCTTCCTGTTCCATATACCGGTAAGTTCTTCCCTGCATGGAATAGTCCTCGAAATCCGGCAGTTCTTCCGTGGTACGGTAAAATGTGACCGGCAGTTTTCCTTCCGGGTTTGCTTCCCCAAATAAAATATCCGCAATGGCAGCTCCGCCTCTTGCCCCCGGATACCAGCCCTGTACGATCGCATCTACATGCTCATCCGCCCAGTTCACCGCAAGTGCACTTCCCGATAGCAGAACTAAAATAACAGGCTTGCCACAGGATACAGCAGCCTCTAAGATCTCCTCCTGCAGTCCCGGCAGGTTCAGATCCGGTTTGTCACCACTGCCGTACTCATTGCCGGCATCTCCCTCTTCTCCCTCAATGCCAGCATCAAGTCCCAGCACTGCGACAACCACATCACTCTCCTTGCATACGCCAAGTACTTCTGACATGCGGTCATTTTCCTGTGCCAGATTGCTGGTGCGGTCCTTATAAAGATGGCAGCCCTCCGAATAGAGCACCCTCACATCGTCGCCGACATAATCTTCAATCCCCTCTAACACAGTAATGTAACGTGATGCCGTTCCCTCATAATTGCCGACTAACGCGCGTCTGCTGTCCGCATTTGGTCCGATCACGCCAATCGTTTTTATTTTATTTTTATCAAGCGGTAATATATGCTCCTTATTTTTTAGCAGGACAACGGTTCGTCTTGCCACCGCCTCATTTAATTTTTTCATCTCTCTGCTGTCTGCGGCAAGATAAGGGATTTTATCGTATGGGTTTTCTTCTTTTTTATCGAACACACCAAGTTTCATTCTCGCCATAAACAGATTTGTGACAGCCTCGTCTAAGCGTTCTTCTTTGACCAGTCCCTGTCTCACCGCCTGAACTAAAAATCCAAACAGAGTACCACAGTTTAAGTCACAGCCGTTATTCATCGCCATCGCAACCGATTCAATCGCAGTGCCTGTCACATGATGTCCCTCATGGAAATCACGGATTGCCCAGCAGTCTGACGTCACATGCCCCGAAAATCCCCATTCTTTTCTCAGAATATCGATCAGCAGACGTTTGTTTCCACAACACGGTACTCCGTTTGTCCGGTTGTATGCCCCCATCACTGCCTCCACTTTTCCTTCTTTTACGCACGCCTCAAATGCCGGAAGATATGTTTCCCTTAAATCCTGCTCCGTCACCTCTGCATCAAATTCATGGCGCACCGCTTCCGGTCCGCTGTGTACCGCAAAATGTTTTGCACAGGCAGCCGCCTTTAAATAATTTTCATCATGCCCCTGCAGACCCTCAATATAGCGGACTCCAAGACGGCTGGTCAGATATGGGTCTTCCCCAAACGTCTCATGTCCTCTGCCCCATCTTGGATCTCTGAAAATATTGACATTCGGTGCCCAGAAAGTCAGGCCTTTATAGATATCCGTATCCTTTCCCTCCTGCTGCATGTTAAACTTTGCCCGTGCCTCCGTCGACACTGCATCACCGACCTGCTCTAACAGATCCTCATCAAATGTTGCCGCCAGACCGATTGCCTGTGGAAATACCGTCGCCGTGCCGGCCCGCGCCACACCGTGCAATGCCTCATTCCACCAGTTATAAGCCTTTATATTTAACCGTTCCACCGCCGGTGCCTGATACAGAGTCTGTGCCACTTTTTCTTCCAGTGTCATTTTCCCGACCAGCTCTGCAGCACGTTTTCTATAATTGTCCAGTTTTTCTGTATTCTGATTTAATTCCATATGTTTGACCCTCCCTGCAATATACACTTCCAGTATTGATTTTATGTTAGCAAATTAAAAGTTCACTGTCTACACCATTTTTTATCATATCCGAGTAAATCATAGATATTTTTTTGGAAACTGTTTCTTATCGTTTACATGTAAATTTTCAGATGGTATAATAAGAATGCGCAAGCGGTTGTTCATTTTATCATTTTATATTAAATTAAGAAAGGATATCACCGCCACAGTGCTCAAATCTGCTTCTAAGGCCAGACAATACGAACCTGTCATCCGGCGGTGGGGGTTTTATATGAAAACAGAAAAACTTTATTTTGGAGCTGCATACTATTCCGAATACCTTCCATACGACCGTGTGGAAAAGGATATGGAAATGATGGAAAAAGCAGGAATGAATGTCATCCGTATCGCGGAATCAACATGGAGTACTTTAGAGCCGCAGGAAGGCGTGTATGATTTTACACATATCGACAGAATGTTAAATGCTGCCGCATGCCACCATATTTCCGTGATCGTCGGAACACCGACCTATGCCGTACCGACATGGCTGGTAAAAAAATATCCGGACATCCTGGCAATCACCCAGAACGGCCGCGAACGATATGGCCACCGCCAGAATATGGATATCACAAACCCGGATTACCTCTCCCACGCAGAGCGTGTGATCCGCGTTCTGATGGAGCATGTGAAAGATGTGCCGCATGTGATCGGCTATCAGCTTGACAATGAGACCAAAAGTTATGGAACTGCCGGTCCCCATGTCCAGGCAATGTTTGTAGATTATTTAAAAGAAAATTTTCCGGATATCAATGATTTTAACCATGAGTTTGGACTGGATTACTGGAGCAACCGTGTGAATGACTGGGATGATTTCCCGGATGTCAGAGGTACGATCAACCAGAGTCTTGCCGCTGAATTTTGTAAATTTCAGCGTTCACTTGTCACTAAATTTTTGAGCTGGCAGGCTGATATTGTCCGCGAGTACAAACGGGATGATCAGTTTATCACACAAAATTTTGATTTTGACTGGACCACACACTCGATCGGTTATCAGTCCCAGGTCGACCAGTACGATGCCTCACGCTGCATGACAGTGGCTGGTGCCGATATTTACCATCCTTCTAATGAGGAACTGACCGGTGCAGAAATTACCGTATGTGGAAATATCTCACGCAGTCTGAAAAAGGACAATTATCTGATCTTAGAGACCGAGGCTCAGGGACTGACTCCGTGGCTTCCTTATCCGGGACAGCTCCGCCTGCAGGCATACAGCCATATCGCAAACGGCTCAAACAGTGTGATGTACTGGCACTGGCATTCGATCCACAATGCAATTGAAAGTTACTGGAAAGGTGTGCTCTCCCACGATTTTTCTGAAAATGAGACTTACCGTGAAGCTGTCGTGATCGGAAACGAATGGAATAAGATCGGTTTTCATTTAAAAAACCTGAAAAAAGAAAACAAGATCGCCATTATGCTTGATAATGCCTCGCTGACCGGATTCACCCAGTTTCCGCTTGAAAAAGCCGGAGCCAACGGCTACAACACTGTGATGCGCTGGTTTTCAGATGCCCTCTACCGCTTAAATATTGAGTACGATATGATTTCTTCTAGGGAACAGGATTTTTCCGGCTATGAATGTCTGATCGTACCGGCACTCTACAGTGCACCGGAATCTCTGCTTCTGGCATTAGATTCCTATGTCAGAAACGGCGGACATCTGATCACCACATTCCGAAGCGGTTTTTCCGATGAATATTTAAAGATTTATCCGGACATGCAGCCACATATCCTGCATGAATGTCTGGGACTTCACTACGATCAGTTTACACACCCGCATCATGTGGATATCGTGCCGGTTCAAAGCGATGTCATGGCGGCTGCACAGGAGCATTTTTCACATCCGGATGACTCTGCCTTTTCCCTGACCTCCTCCGCCTGTGAATGGATGGAGCTTATCACCTGTGATACCGCTGTACCGGTATTAAAATACAGCCATCCGGCATATGAACGCTATGCCGCTGCTGCAAAAAATCAATATGGAAATGGTTCCACACTCTATTTTGGAACAATGTTTGAAAATGATGAACTGTTAGAATCCGTGCTTTTATCTTTCCTGCACGAAACCGGCTTTTCCGGTGGAGATCTTTCCTCAGACGCACCGCATTATCCACTCATTATAAAAAGAGGCATCAATGATTCCGGTAAAGAATTGTGCTACTATCTGAACTATTCAAAAGATCCGGTTTCTGTCACACACCACGGAAAAAACGGCGTAGAGCTGATTTCAGAAGCAGCCATCGTCTGTGGAGATAAAATTGACCTAGGCGGATGGGGTGTTGCTGTGGTTGAAATGTAACGCTTTGTTTTATTGATTTTGCCAAAACGCTGTTTCCATTGATTTATCATGGATTCAGCGTTTTTCATTTTCAATGTACAATTACACCGTCCTTTTCCCATACATCTCAAAATACTCCCCCGCCTGCTGCAGGGATATATTTAGTTTCTCCTGTAACTTTTTCAAAATATCCTCTTTGGAAAAACTCATATCGAGGCAGATTTCTATCATGCCCTTCGCTTCTCCCCGTGTTTCTCCTTCTGCTCTGCCACGAACTTCTCCCTCTGCTCTGCCACGTGCTTCGCTCTCCGCGATCAGATCTTCGATTGCCTTACACATCTCTATCTCCTCCTCTTCTTCTGATACTTCAATCGGTGTATTCGTGATCGTCTTTATCACTCTTACCGCATTCATTTCTATGCTTCTATGGGTATCTGTCCTCAAAAATTCTAACAATTTATCTTTATTTTTCGAGTACTTGATATACCCTATAACCTCCCTCATACTTGTGGAAAATTTATTTAGTTGTTCTTCCGTCAACTTCGCCGGATCGATCAGATGAATCCGGTAATTCTCCACAAAACTTAAGAGTTCCATATCTCTTGTCGACATCATTTCGTGCAATGATAACGGACCATCCCATTCCTCTGCTCCAAAATGAATCACAAGTGTGATCACCGGTCTGATATGATCTTCCTTTAAAAATCCGGACAGATACTCACCATTATTTTTTCCCGAAAAATCATTTTTGTTCCGGCGGTGTCCGGCAGCTATGTCCGCCACCTGTCTGCCATATTGCAGGGCATCATAGATGGCATTTCTGACGGGCATCGCATAATGAACATCCGTCTGGTTCTCGATACCTAATAAAACATACGACATCTTTTCATCCTGTTTGATGACTGCTGATTTTAAAATATCGCGGTATTTCTGCACCGCATCTGTTTTTTTTCCTGCTCTGCCGGCAGTTTTCTTTCTCACAGATCCATTTTTCACAGAACTCCACTCTGTTTCCTGCACTTTCCCTTTCTTATCCTCACCGGCTTTTTCTTCATCACCAAACGGCAATGCAATCTCTGTCGGATCAATCTCTTTCAGCTTTGCCGGATCAATCACCTTTTTCCCATTGTAGATCAGATAATTAAACGCATCTGCAAATACGGCATTTTCCCGCATATACTCTTTTGTTACCATGTCCGCTGTCCCCATTTGTTTCTCCTCCTCTGTGTTGTTTAGGAGAAATCTTTGGGTTTCTAAGAATTCTCCCTGCTTAAATATGTGAGTAATAAAAGCATTGAAAATTCTTATGATTTCGATCTGTTCATAGAATGGCGCATATGCCTGTGTAGATAATTCAGAATGTCATGCTTTATAAGAATTATATTAATTTATATTGTTTTTAAACAATATGTTTCCCATACATCTCAAAATACTCCCCCGCCTGCTGCAGGGATATATTTAGTTTTTCCTGTAACTTTTTCAAAATATCCTCTTTGGAAAAACTCATATCGAGGCAGATTTCTATCATGCCCTTCGCTTCTCCCCGTGTTTCTCCTTCTGCTCTGCCACGAACTTCTCCCTCTGCTCTGCCACGTGCTTCGCTCTCCGCGATCAGATCTTCGATTGCCTTACACATCTCTATCTCCTCCTCTTCTTCTGATACTTCAATCGGTGTATTCGTGATCGTCTTTATCACTCTTACCGCATTCATTTCTATGCTTCTATGGGTATCTGTCCTCAAAAATTCTAACAATTTATCTTTATTTTTCGAGTACTTGATATACCCTATAACCTCCCTCATACTTGTGGAAAATTTATTTAGTTGTTCTTCCGTCAACTTCGCCGGATCGATCAGATGAATCCGGTAATTCTCCACAAAACTTAAGAGTTCCATATCTCTTGTCGACATCATTTCGTGCAATGATAACGGACCATCCCATTCCTCTGCTCCAAAATGAATCACAAGTGTGATCACCGGTCTGATATGATCTTCCTTTAAAAATCCGGACAGATACTCACCATTATTTTTTCCCGAAAAATCATTTTTGTTCCGGCGGTGTCCGGCAGCTATGTCCGCCACCTGTCTGCCATATTGCAGGGCATCATAGATGGCATTTCTGACAGGCATCGCATAATGGACATCCGTCTGGTTTTCGATGCCCAAAAGAACATAGGACGTTCTTTCATCCTGTTTGATTACCGCAAATTTTAAAAGATCACGGTATCTCTGCACTGTATCTGTTTTTTTGCCTGCTCTGCCGGCAGTTTTCTTTCTCACTGATTCATTTTTCACAGAACTCCACTCTGTTCCCTGCGCTTTTCTATTCTTATCTTCACCATCTTTTTCTTTACCGGCTTTTTCTTCATCATCAAACGGCAGTGCAATCTCTGTCGGATCGATCTCTTTCAGCTTTGCCGGATCGATCACCTTTTTTCCATTGTAGATCAGGTAATTAAATGCATCCGCAAATACGGCATTTCCCCGCATATACTCTTTTGTTACGATGTCCGCTGTCCCCATTCATTTCTCCTCCTCTGTGTTATCTGGGAGAAATCTCTGCGTTTTTAGAATTCTCCCTGCTTAAATGTGTGGATAATAAAAGCATTGAAAATTCTTATGATTTTGACCTGTGAATAGAATGGCACATATGTCCGTGTAGATAATTCAGAATGTCATGCTTTGAATGGATTTTAGCATATTGCTTATACTATGTCATCAAAAAGACGTTATTTTAATGATATTTGTAATTATTGCACAAAAACGTAGTCGGATAACACATAAAAAATAATCTCTAATTTTTTTGTGGAAAGATGTTTTTCCTTGCGAAGTTCTCGTATCTTGATGCCACATACATTTTTACGATCATCGTTATACCAAAATGCTTTCATGCATGTTCTCCATCCATAAAATATGCTTGTCAAGAAGAATTTATATTATTTATATATAAAACGCGCCTTATAATTATGCTTGTTAAGCAGAAAATATAAAAACTAAGAAAACAAGTAACGAAAAGAGGATGATGTCGAGAAAAACTATGGTAGAAACACCGGAAATATAATATCCGGCGAAAGAACAAAAATTTTAAAAATCGAGAGGATATGAAACTCATATATTTACAGAAGATACCCTAAAAGAGGAGTCAGTCATGTTGACTCCCTTTTTTACAAATATTTCTCTACCAGGATCTCCCCGATCGTCTGGCTTCCCGCCACAATATCGGAATTTCCGGTGATATCCACCGGTTTTCCTTTATAATCCGTGACTTTTCCACCCGCTTCTTCCACAAGCAGTATTCCGGCTGCATAATCCCAGGGTTTTAAACTGCGTTCGAAGTATGCATCAATCCTCCCTGCCGCCACATAGGCAAGTTCTAACGCCGCGGAACCAAGTCTTCGGATATCCGCACAATCCGTAAATACCTTTTCAAAAATTCTGAAATTTTCTTTTGCAAGTTTGCGGTAATATGGACTTGTTCCTATGGAGATCAGACACTCGGAAAAATTCTGCCTTTTGCTGACGGAGATTGGACTGCCATTTAACAATGCTCCCTTTCCCCGTTCTGCCACAAATATTTCATCAGAATACGGATGATATATGATTCCAAGCGTTAGTACACCCTTTCCTGCAAGTGCCAGTGAAAGTGTACTGTTTCGGAAATCATGGATCAGGTTGGTCGTCCCATCCACCGGATCTAAGATCCAGACATCACCGTCAAAGTCAATATCGCTGTTGTCCTTTTCCTCCCCCATAAACTGAATTTCCGGGTACAGTTCATAGAGTGCGGTTTTTACCTGCTCCTGCACTTTAAAATCGATCTGTGTCACAAAATCCGCAACACCCTTTACCTTGATCTGTGATGAGCCCTCACGGTCTAAAAATAACGGTTTGACCTGTTTTACGATCTCTATGATTTTTTGTGTATCAACACTCATGCTACTGCTCCCCTTTTATTTTTACAATTTCCTTTTCATTCCGCACAATATCACTTATTTTTGCAGTTTCCTTTTCATTCCGCGCAATATCTCTTTATCCTCCGCCGATATCCGGTAAGATTCGATCATTTTCTGGATCGCCTTATTGTATGTTTCGTCATCCAAATGATTCTCCAGTAAAAATGCATGTGTTTCCTTTGGGTACTTTGCATATGCAGTTGCAACGCCCCACGCAACTCCCATTTTCCTGTAATATCCCGGATGGTCGAGTCTGTCCCACACAGCCAGCACACGCGCAATGTATGCCTCTGTCAGGAAATGATCCATCAGCATAACTGCAACGACGCGCTGCTCAAATTCCTGATCTGATTTCGCATACGGCATCAGAAAATTCCAGACTTTTTCGCGGTGTTTCTGCGCAATTTTAAAAGTTGCACAAAAGCAGTCATTGATCGACCAGTCATGGATCTTCGGGATAAATGCCCGCACATATTCCAAAAGCTCATCAATCTCTCCTTTTGCATATCCGAGTACGAGTCCCTGCAGCATGATCTCCTCATAAGTATCGCAGGCAGCGTGTTCCAAATACCCGCGCCAGTCCTCTTTTGCAATCTTTTTTGCAAGAGTGCGCAGCTTTGGGATACGCACACCTATGATCGGATCTGTTCCGGGGATCAGACCGGATGTAAACCTCTGAAATTTTGGTTCTGCTTCTGCCTTTAGCCATACGCAGATCTCTTCGTTTGTCATGTGCGGCTCTCCTTGTTTTTATTGTAAACCAAATGCCTTTTATATTAACATACCACACAGGACAGATGAAAACCACCTCTAATTTTCATAGAGTTCCCCATCCACGATACGTACCACTCTCTTCGCATGTTCGGCAACGCTTAAATCATGCGTGATCATGACGATCGTATTTCCCATATCACTCAGACACTGAAATAGTTTCAGCACTTCTTTTCCGCTGTTACGGTCTAAGGCTCCGGTCGGCTCATCTGCTAAGAGGATCGTCGGCTGTCCGACTAAGGCACGCGCGATTGCAACACGCTGCTGCTGACCGCCGGAAAGCTCATTCGGTTTGTGATCGATACGCTCTGCAAGTCCTAACATTGCAATGGTATCCATGCTGGCATCTCTTGCATCCTTCAAGGTCATTCCACGCATCAAAAGCGGCATGACGATATTCTGAAGTACATTGTAGGTCGGAATCAGATGATATTTCTGGAAAATGAATCCGATCTTCTGGTTGCGGATATTAGTCAGTTCTTTTTCCTTTGCCTTTTCGATCTCCACACCGTCAAGGTTATAGGTTCCCTCGTCTAAGACATCCATGCAGCCGATGATATTCATCAGAGTACTTTTGCCAGAACCGGATGGCCCTAAGATGGCAAGGTATTCTCCCTGTTCGACGGTCAGGGAAATGTCTTTTAATACATGCAGGGAACCAGATCCCATCTTGTAGGATTTGTTGACATTTTGCATGGTGATGATCTCGGATGTGTGTTCTGCTGTGGCAGTTTTTTCGGTGTCTGTCGGTATATGTTCATTTGCAAATGGTTTTAGGATTTGTGCTGCGTCCATGTGTGCTCCTTTCTGTGTGTATGGCTCGCGTGACTGATTGTAAAACTCAGTTTTTCCTTTTTGAATATTGTGAAACTGGCACTGGTTTAGCGAAGGCACGCTCTCGCTGCGTGTCGCTCGTAGCGGATACTAAGCGCATAAAATACATGCGCTAAGTACCGACGGCTCCCCAGCACCTTCTTATAAACCAGTGCCAGTTTCACAATTATTTTCAGTTTTTGATGAGTTTTACAATCAGCCATGCTGCCGTTACGTTACTGTAACATCCAGATTTCTTCGATCACTTCGTTGCCGTCACTGTCTGTTTCTACCAATATTTTTAGCAGATCACCTGAGGCAAGGCGTGAAAAAGTGGTCGTAGTGTCTGATGTTGTATGTACGGTTACGCCAACAGGTATCATAGTTGTGACTGTCTCGCCTGTCATATCGGACATGCCGCCCGGTGCGCCCTGCGGCATCTCGGTGCTGTCCATGTCGGGCGGCATCTGCATTTGACCGGACTGCTCTGTACTTTCTGTATCGGTCGATGTACTTCCCATATCTGACGGTGCCTGATTCTGACCGGACTGCTCTGTACTTTCTATATCAGTTGATGCACCACTCATATCCGGAGGCGTCTGATCTCCACCGGATGATCCATCCATATCCGGTGGTGTTCCCATACCGGATTTATCTTCATCTGAACCTGTGCCGCCGCTCTTATCACTTTGACCTGCAGAATCTGTACCGCCATCATTCTTATCGCTCTGACCTGCTGAATCTGTGCCGCCATCACTTTTATCACCCTGACCTGTACTGTCCGAACCGGCACCATCTTCCGCCTTTGCCTTCTCCTTCGCCCGTTCTTCCGCCGCCTTCGCCACCGACTCATCCACTTCCATATAAGTAACTTCATTCCCCTCAATCGACGAAACATACGCATAGACATACTTCTGATGATCCCCCAGCGCACTTTCCGTCTCAACTCCACCTATCCGCCACATCACACATGCCGCAATAAGTACAATCACTAATACAATTACAACCACAATCGTTACTTTCTTCTTCATCAACCGCCTTAAACCTTTCCCTCTTTTACTCTGCCCCCAGTGCCTCCACCGGCACCAGTTTCGACGCCTTATACGCCGGATAGAATCCAAACAGTGTTCCCGTGATGAGTGCAAACAGCAGTGCAATCAGGAATGCTGCCGGTGTCAGTTCAACACGCACACCAAGATACTGTGCCACAGGAGTGACGAGCAGGCTTGACACAATGCCAAGCACGCCGCCGATCAGACTGATTGCAGCCGCCTCCGCTAAAAATTCAAACAAAATATTCCTCTGGGAGCAGCCGATTGCCTTTAAAATACCGATCTCATTGGTGCGCTCTTTGACAGATACAAACAATACGTTCATGATGCCGATACCACCGACCACAAATACAATGGCTGCCATAGCCATCAGAAGCATCGTCAATATCTCATTGGACGCCGATGCAGCTTCCATCTTGCTTCCCGCATCCTCAAAGGTAAATTCTGCATTCGGATAGGAAGTTGCAAGCACTTCCGTGATCTCCTCCGTGACACCGGACACATTGCTTACGTCCTCCGCGATCACGGTGATAGTCGGACTTACATTCGTTCCCACTAAATATTTCACCCCGGTCGCATACGGAATGAAAACGGAATCATCCGGGCTGATACCGGAAGCCACCGTACCCATAGAAGAAAGCACCCCGTTTACCACATAAGATCGGTCATCGATATAGATCACACTGCCATATGCATCGATTGCACTTCCAAAGATCTCTTCCGCAATAGAAGCGCCTAGCACGCAGACTTTTTCTTTATTCTCATCATCGGATTCTGTGATAAAATCTCCGACTGCAAGACTGAGATTACTGATAGCTGCATAGTTGTCCTTGACTCCGGCGATCGAGTAGGTCTGTGCCTCATCGAGATCACCGCCATCCACGGCAGACCTTGTCGTATAGGAGATCGTTGCCGCTGAGATCCCGGAGACAAAAGTTTCAATATCGTCCACGTCATCTTCATCTAACGTGATATTTTCCTGGTTCATGCGGTCTTCCATATCACTGCCGCCGCCAAAGAAGCCACCCATGTCACCCGGCATGCCGCCTCCGTCACCACCATTTCCACCTCCGGGGCCACCCGACGGTCCACCGCCGGAAGAGTCGCCACCGCCCGTAAATCCTCCCGAAGGTCCACCGGAAGCCCCTGACCCTCCCGATGAACTGCTGCCGGATGGTGCACCGCTGCCGGAAGGCATCATCATCATTCCTGAGTCTGAGGAGTCATCGGAACTTTGATTTCCACCACGGTTTTTATCACCACCGTCATAGGAAATGTCGATTGCACCTGCATTTAAGTTTTTAAACTGGTCTGCCACATCCTCCTGACCGCCTTTTCCGATGGCGATCACCATCACGATCGTAGCCGCGCCGACAATAATACCGATCGACGTCATGATCGTTTTAAATTTATTCTGGGTAATATTGATCCAGACAAGTCTTAATAATTCCGATGGTTTCATTCGCCCGTCACCTGACTTTCTATCAGAACCGTCTCTCCCTCGGAAAGTCCCTCTGTGATCTCCACATTGACGCCATCGGAAAATCCGGTAGTCACTTCTTTTTTCTCAATGGTTCCATCACTGTCTTTGACTTTCACATAAGATGCCGTTCCCTCGTTGATGATCGCTTTATTAGAAACATAGACAACGTCTGCCACCTGTTTTTCAATGAATGTCACATTTCCGGTCATATCCGTGTAAATACCGTCCACGTCACCATTTATTTTTACCGTCACATTATAAGAGACTGTGGAAGAACCGCTCGATACGGAAGTATCAATACTTTCAACTTCACCGGAAAATGTCTGGTCCTCATAAGCGTTGAGCTCGATCATGACCTCGTCCCCGATTACGATCTCAGAGATATCCTCCTCGGAAACGGATACCGTCATCGTCACTGCATCTGTGTCCGCAAATGTCACAATGCTCGTGCCTGCAGACAGATCATCTCCTGCCTCGTATCCGACCGACATGATCGTGCCATCATAATCCGAATAGATCGTGCCATCTCCGACAAATATCTCAAATTCAGATAAAGCCTCTTTGGCATCTGTCAACGTGTCCTGTGCCGTATTCACTGATACATCCACGCCTGTCACATCTGCGGAATACTGGCTGTCTGCATTTTCGTAGGATAACATTGCCTCTTTGTATTTTTTCTCTGCCTCCACGGATTTTGTGGTGTATGCACTCTTTGCCGCTTTTAATTTATTGTACAGTTTGTCATAATTTTCCTGCTCATCTGCAAGTGACTCACTTAAATCCATTCCACTGTCGATCATTTCCTGATAATAGGTAAGAAGTGCCTGTGACTCATCCACTGCCTCCTGGGCTTCATCTACCGCATCCTGCAGTTCACTGATGGTTGCCTCATATTCTTCCTGTGCAACACTTCCCTCCGCCACACTTAAGTTATAAGAATAGTTCGCACTTACCTTTTCTTTTGCCGAACTGAGTGCTGCAGAGTTATAATCTGCCGAAGCCTCCGTCACAGCTTCCTTTAATTTTTTCCTGTATTTTTCAATGCTCTCATCTGTCAGCTTTAACAGTGCATCGCCCGCTTTTACCTGCTGTCCGACTGAAACATACACTTCCTCTACCTCCAGTACCACCGATGAATTATTGGTGGATGTTCCTGTTGTCTGGGTTCCACTTGTCTGGCTGCTGCCAGAATTTGAAGACGTACTGATATCTTCATCCATATCCTGTGAAATGCTTCCGATTGTCACACTTCCACTCTCTGTAATCCCGACGGTAAGCGTTCCATATTCTGCTGTCGTTTCTTTATAAACCGTTTCTGATTCGCCGCTGTCCGAAGTCTGATGTGCATATACGCTGATCCCTCCGATCAAAAGAAGTGCTGCTGCGCCCAATGAAAGAACTACTGTCACTTTTTTCTTTTTCATTCTGTTTTTTCCTCCTGCTCTCCCTGAAATGTAACGGTTGCGGAAGAACCAGAACCAAGTCTTCCATCCGAATTATCAATTGAAATGATCACTGCATAAGTAACATTCGAAACACTGCCTCCGGTCGTTGCCGAAGATGCGATCGATGAGACAGTTCCTGTCACTGCTCCATCCCGGTTTCCTGCTATCATGACAGATACCTCATCGCCGACACCAACCTGTGCGATATTCTCCTGTGGCACTTCCACGGAAATCATGATCGTCTGTGTATCACAATACAGCGCAAACGCAGTACCTGACTGCAGCGTATCTTCTGCCTCATAAGGCACTGCCGCGATCGTTCCATCTTCATCCGCCGTAACAACACCATTTTCTAATGCAAGAAGTGCTGTCTGTTCCTCTTTTAATGTATCAAGTGTATCCTGCGCGGACTCCACTGCACTCTCCAGTCCCGAGACGGTCGATTCATAGGTACTTCCCGCATATTTTCCTTCCACCACTGCAGTGTCATATTCATTTTGCAGTTCTGCTTTCTGCGTTGTCGCATCACGCTCTGCCTGTTCATAGTCAGATTTTAAATCATCCAGACTATCCGTCAGTTCCGTAATTTTAGTGTTGGTTTCTTCCACATTTTTATTGTAAGTTTCGACCGCGGAGTCAAATTCCTTCTGTGCCTGTTCGAGTGTACTCTGTGCAGCATCTGCAGACTGCTGTGCCTGTGTCAGCGTATCCGACTGCTGCTCCCTCGTCGTATAATCATCCATTGCCTGCTGTACAACAGAAAGTAATGTATCCGAATCCGCTCCCGCCTCGATCTGCGCCTTGATATAAGTTAAATCCGTCGATACCGCCTGACTTGCACTATTATCCAAATTTTGTGCCTGTGTCAGTGTATCCTGTGCCTGCGCTAATGCTGTTGTCGCTGCATCAACTGCAGCCTTTTTTTCATCAATCGCACACTCCACATAGTAATCATTGTTATCGATCTTCGTCTGATATTCCGAAATCTGCTCTACCGCCTCATCATAGGCTTCTTTTTTTTCTTCCACTGCGGCATCTAGCGCATCTACCTGTGCCTGATAACTGTCCGCTGCGGTCTGAGCTGTCAGATCGGCGTCCTGCTTTGTGCTCTCCGCAGAAAGTTTTCCGCTTGCAAGATTCGCCTCGGCTGTTTTTAATGTATTCTCGGCATCACTGATGGCATCTTCGTAATATGATTTTGCCGCTTCCATGCTCTCATCCGTCAGTTTAAACAGGGCATCCCCTTTGCTCACGGTATCCCCGGATGAAGCATAGACTTCTTCCACGGTCATTGTGACTGCATTTACCGTAAATTCCGGCATCTGGCTGACCGCGCCGATCTGCGTGGTACCTTCTTCCGAAAAAGAGCCGTCTGTACTCTCCTGCTGGTCTGTATTCTGAGCTTTTACACTATTTTCCGTACTGTCCGTCTGTGCTCCGGATACTGCAGCCTGATATCCGATTCCGCCGGTCATCACACAGACTGCTGCGATGCTGACGATCACACTTGCCATTCTTTTTCCTGGTTTTCTCATTGCCTTCCTCACTTTCCATACTCATGCGCTCCGTTTTGACAATACAAAAATAACATCGCAACCTAAAGAACAGCTGATTGCAATGTGATGGTTATGTGAAGAAAGCGTTAAATAAGTGTGTCATATAAAAAACCGGAGTGGCACACATCTTTTTGCACCACTCCGGCATTTTTCGTTTTTCATGATATTCTTTTTTATGATTGCCGGTTGTCACACACTCACGTTGTCATGTGCACCAGGTCAGTGCGTCTCCCCACTGATCGTCTTCACATCTGCCTCGTTCTCAACGATCGCCCGGATGCCGCACTCTAATGCCTTTGCGATCATCTCCGCCGGCATGCTCGGTGTTCCCTCCGGCAGATCAAGCGTCTGCTCAGGTAAGTATGGGACATGGACAAATCCACCCCTCATATGTGGATATTCCTTATCGATCATGTAGAGGACACGGTACATGATATCGTTGCAGACAAAAGTTCCGGCTGTATAGGAAACGCGCGCCGGGATCTTTGCCTCTTTCATATACTGTACCATGCTCTTGACTGGAAGCGACGCAAAATATGCATTCTCTCCGTCTTCCCGGATTGGTGTATCGAGCGGCTGCTTTCCCTCATTGTCCGGGATACGCGCTTCCATCAGATTGATTGCGACCTTTTCCACTGTGATCCCGGATCTTCCACCAGCCTGTCCGACACATAAAACTGCATCCGGATGATGTTTCTCCACTGCAGCCCTGACCACTTCCTCATCCTTTCCAAACACGGTCGGGATTTCAATTTTGATCACTTCTGCCCCCGCTATCACATCATGGAGAAGTTTGACTGCCTCGTAGGCAGGATTGATCACTGCTCCGCCAAACGGTTCAAAGCCTGTCACTAATATTTTCATTCGTATGCTCCTTTTATCTCCGGTTATTTGTTCAGGAAACGATCCCACTCTTGTGTATCCCCGGAACCGCTGATGCGAAGCAAAAAGGTATGATCCTCCGTATCGATGGAAATAACATAATTTCCGTTTTCCTGCTCAATGGAATACACTTCACAGCCCTCTAATTCCTTGAATTTGTCTGCATACGCCTCCGGTGCGATCGTAATATCCTCATTTTTCTGTTTTAAATTGCCGTTCGCATCATAGACTTTATAGCCTTCCTCCACCAGTGCTTCAATTTTCGGTTCACTGATCTTTAAAACCAGTTCATTTGCACGCATCTCCCGGATATCGCGGTTGCAGGAATTCTCCGGCAGAATCGTCACATTATCAAATACGATTTCAAACATCCCGTTTACCGCGCAGATCTGCGCAATGTATGCCTCCTTAAAACAAAAATGATCCAGTTCATTTATCGTATGATATTTCATGGTAATCCTCCATTCCCACGCTGTTTTCACAGTATTTTCCTGATCATTATACCATTTCCCATTTCATTTTGACAATTCGAAAAAAATACCGTACAATTCTTTCGGTTAAAAATATTTATCATCATTATTTTACGGAGATCAGCCTATGAAAAAAATTGCTTTTTTTGATATTGACGGAACCTTAACCTCGGAGATCGACGGTTCCCTGCCGAAGAGTGCCATAAATGCCATTAGACATGCGCGCACCTTTGGTCATCTGATGTTTATTAATACCGGCCGCTGCTTTCAGAACGTGGAACCACGTTTCAGACGGATCGGTTTTGACGGATATGTCTGCGGATGCGGCACAAATATTTTCTGTTCCGGCACAGAGGCACTGCACGTTGCACAGACACACAGCATTACCATGCAGCTGTTAGAGGCGGCACGCAAAACCAATGTGGATATTCTTTTCGAATCCAGAAAAGAAGTTGCCTTTGATAAAAGCAGATCCCTCACACACCCGGATGCCATACACCAGTATAAAGCATTTTTAAACCGCGGCTATGATATGCCGGAGAATTTGGAAAATCCGAATTTTTTCTGCGATAAATTTGTGGTCTGGTATCAGACTCCTGACCAGTTAGAAGAATTCCGGAAAGTCAGCGATCCTTATTTTACCTGCATCGACCGCGGCGGTACCTTCCGCGAATTTGTTCCAATCGGTTACAGCAAAGCGACCGGCATCCAGTATGTGCTTGACTATTATCATCTGGATCTTGACGCCGCCTATGCGATCGGCGACAGCAACAACGATCTTCCGATGCTCTCTTATGTACCAAACAGCGTCGCCATGGGAAATGCTTCCCCGGCTTCCCTGTTTGATCAGGTATCTTTTGTAACAAAACGCGCAAGCGAGGATGGTATTGCTTATGCGTTAGAGCAGCTTGGATTTTTCGAGTCGTGATTTCTTTACACAGACACCAAAATTTCCGCGGACATTCTATTCATTCATCATGCAGATCATCTTTTATTTTACGCAATATCTTGTTTGAGACAGGTCTTAATATCATCCTCAGCATTACTGATCTGTCTCAAATGAAACGTATCGGTCAGATACTGTAATACATTCGGACTTAAAAATGCAGGCAGTGTCGGTCCAAGATAGATATTGTGGACACCGAGACTTAAAAGTGCCAAGAGATCTGCCACCGCTTTCTGTTCATACCACGAAACGATCATGGAAAGCGGAAGTCCGTTGACATCAGTTTCAAACGCATCCGCAAGCGCTGTGGCGATCCTGACCGCCGAATATACATCATTGCACTGTCCGACATCTAAAAGTCTTGGCAGTCCTGCCACCTCCCCAAAGTCTAACTTATTAAACCGGTATTTTCCACAGGCGAGTGTTAAGATCACACAGTCTTTCGGCACCATCTGAGCAAATTCCGTGTAATAATTTCTTCCCGGTCTGGCTCCGTCACAGCCGCCGATCAGGAAAAAGTGCCGGATCTGTCCGCCTTTTACCGCCTCCACGATCTTATCTGCCTGACTTAAAGCTGCGGCATGCCCAAAGCCGACTAAAATCTCTTTCTTCTCCTGATCTTCCCTAAATCCGCCAAGCTCCAATGCCTGCTTTATAATCTCACTGAAATCTTTTTCCCCTTTTTCATTTTTTCCGATATGCTTCACACCTTCCCAGCCGACCACGTTCGTGCTGTAAATACGGTCTTTGTAACTTTCCCGCGGGCGCATCAGACAGTTTGTCGTCATCAGGATACAGCCCGGAAGGTTGTCAAACTGCTTCTGCTGCTCCTGCCATGCACCGCCAAAATTTCCTATCAGATGCGGATATTTTTTTAAACCCTCATAACCGTGGCACGGCAACATCTCACCGTGGGTGTAAATATTGATGCCCATATCCTTTGTCTGCTCCAGCAGCATCTCAAGGTCTTTTAAGTCGTGCCCGGAAACGATGATAAACGGCCCTTTTTTGATTGTCACATCCACCTTGTGCGGATATGGATTTCCATAGATCGTCGTATTTGCCTCATCAAGTTTTTTCATAACCGCAAGCGCCATCTCACCGGTGCGCATCGTCATGCGGATCAGCTCCTCCACCGTCAGACTGTCATCTGTTGTCGCCTCAAGCCCCAAAAGATAAAAATCATCCACTTCGTCACTGTAATAACCAAGTTCTCTTGCCTGATGTCCGTACGCGCTGATGCCTTTTAATCCATAAATGATCGTCTGGCGCAGGGAACGGATATCCGGATCTAATGTATTGTCGTACATGATTCCCGCAAGCGGTGCATCGCGCAGCATATCGCTCTTGCTCTCCGGCAGATCGTAGGCAGCATGTGCCGTCGGATTGCTGCTCCTTCCCGCCATCTCCCTGACCTGCTCTTTGATCCGCTGTGATTCCCGTAGCAGTTCTAAATGTGCATCCACATCAAAATTCACGTTCGTTAATGTTGTAAACAGCACGTTTTCAATAAAACTGACCACTGTCTTATCCATATGTGCACCGTTTTCCATCAGCACTTTCCCGTAGCAGCTGATCCCCTTTACCTGAAAGATCAAAAGATCCTGCAGATTAGCGATCTCCGGCGTCTTTCCGCAGACACCGAGTTTGGTGCATCCCTTTCCGTTTGCCGTCTGCTCACACTGGTAGCAGAACATCTCATAGCTGTCTCTTATACACATCTCCGAGCCCACGAGACACTCGCTAATCTC
>ENA-UAON01000349-UAON01000349.1-human-gut-metagenome-genome-assembly--contig:-NODE-349-length-19942-cov-4.880978_pt1 | contig 19942 bp, 18 predicted proteins | sample MGYA00243469_ERZ654557 | MGnify/ENA primary metagenome ERZ654557 (study PRJEB26926, sample SAMN06164571) | human gut metagenome | biome: ENVO:00009003; feature: ENVO:2100002; material: ENVO:00002003...
CCTCTCTATTCGTCGGCAGCGTCAGATGTGTATAAGAGACAGATATAAAGAGGATATTCAGTGCTTTATGGAGCACGACCCGGCAGCCCGCTCTCCTATTGAGATCGTGTTGCTGTACCCGGGTTTTAAGGCCCTGCGCAGTCACCGCAAGGCGCAGTGGTTCTTAAATCACAAAATGCCGTTTATCGCCCGTTATATCAGCCAGCGCACGGCGCATAAGACCGGGATCGAGATTCATCCGGGCGCCAAGATCGGTCGGCGGGTGTGTATTGACCACGGCAATGGGATTGTGATTGGTGAGACCACGGAAGTGGGCGACGATGTGATGATCTACCAGGGGGTGACCCTGGGTGGTACCGGCAAGGACCTGGGCAAGCGCCACCCCACCATTGAGAACGGCGTGATGATCGGCTCCGGTGCTAAGGTGTTGGGTCCCATTACCATTGGCCGCAATGCCAAGGTGGCCGCAGGCGCAGTGGTGGTCAAGGATGTGGAACCCAATTGTACCGTGGTTGGCGTGCCCGGCGAGGTGGTGCGCATTGACGGCGAGCGGGTAGACGATCTGGACCAGATCAATCTGCCGGATCCGGTGATGAATGCCATTCAACAGAATGAAGCCAAAATCAATGCCTTGCAGGCAGAGATTGAAAAATTAAAGGAGCAGCTCAAATGAAGATTTTTAACACACTGACCAGACAAAAAGAGGCGTTCAAACCCATGGACCCTCAGGAAGTGAAAATTTATGCCTGCGGGCCTACGGTGTATAATTTTATTCATATTGGCAACGCTCGGCCGCTGTGCGTGTTTGATGTGCTGCGCCGCTACCTGGAGTATCGGGGCTACGGCGTTAAGTTTGTGCAGAATTTTACGGACATTGACGACAAGATCATTAAGCGTGCCAACGAGGAGGGCAAGACCTATCAGGAGATCTCCGAGACTTATATTAAGGAGTTTTGGACGGACGCCAAGGGCCTCAATGTGCGGGAGGCTTCCGTGCACCCCAGAGCCACGGAAAACATTGACGAGATCATTGATATTATCCGCACCTTAGAGGAAAAAGGCTACGCCTACGCAGTCAACGGTGATGTGTATTTCCGTACCCGCAAGGACCAGGGTTACGGCAAGCTGTCTCACCAGCCCATTGAAGACCTGGAGAGCGGTGCTCGCATTGCCGTAGGTGAGCAAAAAGAGGATGCGCTGGACTTTGCGCTGTGGAAAGCAGCCAAGCCAGGCGAGCCGTACTGGGAGTCTCCGTGGTGCCAGGGCCGTCCGGGCTGGCACATTGAGTGCAGCGCCATGGCACGTAAGCACCTGGGCAAGACCATCGACCTGCATGCAGGCGGCCAGGACCTGATCTTCCCCCATCACGAAAACGAGATTGCACAGTCGGAGTGCGCCAACGGCTGCACCTTCAGCCATTACTGGATGCACAACGGCTTTTTGAACATCAACAACCAGAAGATGTCCAAGAGCGCCAACAACTTCTTTACCGTGCGTGAAATTGCCGATAAGTACGGCTATGAGCCGATCCGTTATTTTATGCTCACCGCTGGTTACCGCATGCCGCTGAACTATACGGTGGACCTGATCGAGAGCTGCAAGAACAGCCTGGAGCGCCTGTACACCTGCCGCGAGAATCTGGACTTTACCCTGAGCAAGGGCAATTTCGGCACTGACGAGAGCCTGAAGGAGAAGGCCGCCGAGGCAAAGCAGAAGTTCTGCACCGCCATGGACGACGACCTGAACACCCCCGATGCGCTGGCTGCCGTGTTCGATCTGGTCAAGGAGATCAACACGTTGTCCGCCGCTTCCAGCAAGGAAGCGCTGGAGGCTGCTGCCAAGGCCTTCGACGAGATCACTAATGTGCTGGGCCTGATGTACAACCGCAAGAAAGACGAGGTGCCCGCCGAAGTGACCGAACTGGTGGAGAAGCGCGCCGCCGCCAAGAAGGCGAAGGATTGGGCCGTCGCTGATGCCATCCGCGCCCAGTTGACCGAAATGGGCTGGGCCGTCAAGGATACGGCACAGGGCCCGCAGTTGAGCAAGATCTAACGAGCTGAGCGAACTGCCGCGCGTCTGCGCGGCAGTTTTTATGTAAAAATCTTGAATCACTTGAATCCCGTTATTGACCGAAAGCGCAGGATGCGGTAAAATTAGGGTGGCTCGAAGCAAGATCGGGCCCGGCGGCGCTTCGCCGCACGACCGCAAATTTTGGATGCAAACAGGAGGTCTGCAAAAATGAAGACCAAAAGGATGATTTCGCTGCTGCTCGCCGTTGTTCTGACGCTGAGCGTGGCCGTTACCCCGGCGTTTGCAGCATCGGCGGGCAGCGAGCTCGCCGCCGGAAAAAGCGCAAACGTCGAAGAAACCAACGATGTCGTTTCCATCCGTCTGACTACGTCGGGCGATCTGGTTTATGGTTCCCCCTTCACCCTCAGCGTGCAGACGCGCCCCGCCGACACCCAGTATATCGGCGTGATCATCGGCATCAAGGGCGAGGCCAAGGGCTATGTGACCTTGGTGCTCTCGGATAAGATCCGCACCCTGCTCAAGATGATCCCGCTGCCGCGCAAGATGTCGGCGACCCCGGATCAGGAAGAGGAGTTCAACCTCTACGCCTACCTCAAGCAGTTGATCGACGGCAACGACGTCAGCGTGCTGCTCCGCGTGGCGGACGAGGTGGTGTCCGTGATGGACGTATTGCAGTTCTATATGCCCACCATCAAGGACTTCTCCACCGGCCTGAAGCTGGCGCTGGAGTTGATCCGCAAGTATCTGCCGGAGGGCGCCTTCAGCCGCATCTACGTCGATGAGCAGCCCACCGATTCCGGCCGCTACATCGCGGGCGCGGTGGCGCTGGAGTCCGGCGATATGAACACCGCCGGCATGGCCATGTTCCGCATCAAGCCCAAGAGCGAGGGCGTCCGCGCCTACTGGGCGCAGGAGCTTCCCGCCAGTATGACCGCGGAAGAGGTGCAGAACTACAATCTCACCGCCGTGGTGGAGTCGGACGGGCAGGTGGTGCCGGAGGGCAAGGTGACTTACACTTACAAGAAGCCCGGCCTTTTCAGCCGCACCTACGATACCCTCCCCGCCGAACCCGGCGAGTACGTCCAGACCGCCGCCGTGGGGGGCAACTACTCCTGCGATAAGATCAGCCGGACCATCGTGATCCGGTAAACGCCCCATAACCCATAAAAAGAACGCGCCGCCGCACAGTTTTGGATGCTGTGCGGCGGCGTTTTGTGTTGTAATTCGTCGAATGATATGCTACAATAAAAATGCCGCCGAAAAGGCGGTGGATAAGGTGCTGTGTCGAAAACACAGGCGGCTGCTCTTACTGGTGGGACGCTCGTTTCATGAAAAATCATGGAAGGAACGTTATACCGAGGGGCGAGCTTATTTTTGAAGTCGAACCCCGGACTCGTGGTATAACGGGAAAGGGGGAATGTCGGGTGACATTGTCTGAATTGCTGGCGCTGCTGACCCTTCTGGTCGCAGCAGCCGCGCTGATGGTCGAAGTGGCAAAAGCCGGGTTCGACATCGCGTGGAAAGTCGTACACGACAGATCAAACGATGACAACAAGAAAAGCAAGTAACCGCCTCAGCTTCCTACACTGACGGTTGCTTGCTTTCTTTGTGCATAACATGAAACGAGCGACTGCCGGTAACGGGTAGCCGTTTGCCGACCAGCACCTTTTCTATTTCCATTATATCCGTTTTGGACGTGTTGTCAAGAGTTTTGGGAGCGTGATCGCTCAGATCCCCCGGAACCGCCAGCCCCAGCCGCCGCAGCAACAGTTGCACAGCAGGTTCAGCAGGATCATGCTCCAGCACCAGCGCATCAGGCCGCCCGGCTGGGCGTAGGTCGTCTGGGTGCGGTAGGTCTGGCCGGAGCTTTGCAGGTTGCGCAGATGCACCTGATATTCGGTGTTGCCCGGCTCCATCTGAGCGGCGCGGCGGGCGTCCTGCAGCGCCCCGATGCTGTTGCCAAGGCCCTGATTCGCCAGCGAGGAGAGGTAATACCACCGGGCTGTGCGGTTCGAAACGCCGTCCAGCACGCGGCGGGCCTCGGCGTAGCGCCGGTTCGCGATGAAGTTGCGGGCGGCCTGCAGCTCCGGCGTGTCGGTGCTGTTATAGCTGGCGCCGCTCTGCTGCTGGTAGCCGCCGAACCCGAAGCCAAAGCCGAAGGGGTCAAAGCCGAAGTCCCAGTCGCCGTCCTGCTGGGTATAGCCCTGCTGGCCGTAATTCTGCTGGAAACCGCCGTAATAGCTGCCGCCATAGCTCTGCTGGCCGTAGGGGCTGCCATAGCCGCCGCTCTGGGGGCCGGTCTCGCCCTTGGTGATGGCGTCGTAGGCGGCCTGAACTTCCTTGAAGTGCTCCTCGGCCGTGGGGTCGTTGGGGTTCAGGTCGGGGTGCCAGCGCTTGCACTTGGCACGGTACGCTTTTTTGATTTCTTCGTCGCTGGCTCCGCGCTGGATGCCCAGCACCTCATAGGGGTCTTTCATGGATCAACTTCCTCACGTCTCTACTAGGCTTTGTGCCGCCGGGCTGGGGGCACACAAACAAAATTAAGTGTACAGGACTGCGCCTGAAAAATCAAGAGAAACCGCCCAATTCAGGCGGTTTTGTGCTTTTGCTTCTCGTTTTTGCAGTTGTATTTGAGCCACACACCCGAATACAGGATGTTCCGCAGCAGGTCCACGTCCTCCACACAGGGCAGACGCTCGAAGCTGCGGGCGCAGTTCGAAAGCAGCAGCTCGAAAATTTCCCGCATCTCTTCCTCGTAGCCGGGGGTCTGGCTCAGGGAGCGCAGAGGGTTGTAGGCTCCCTTGCGGGTATCCTTGGCGAGGTCGTCGTAGGCGTCCAGCAGGTAGATGTACTTGCCGAGGTTGAAGCCGATGCTCCGCAGCTCCGGCGACCAGTGGTCTTCTTGGTAGTCGAAGAGTTCCGCCATCAGCTCACCGAAGCAGCCGGATACGGCGTCGAGGTCCTCGCTGCCCTTGGCCTCATACTGGGCCAGCCGGTCCAGACAGGCGCGGATGGCACCGCACTGCCGGGGCCAGCGGGCCGCTGCGGCCTCGGTGGGGGAAGCCAGCAGCTGCTCGAACCCAAGGCCGAGGAGGCTGTGGTCGTCCTTCCACTTGTCCGCGGCGTTGTAGTAGTGGAGCGCGACGCTCAGGTCGGCGCAGTAGTCCGTGGGGGCGCTGGCTCGCCAATCCACTTTCCGGATGGGGTGGATGGGGCAGTGGCCGCTGCCGGCAGCAAGCTCGCTCTCGCCCTCGTACAGGCTGGAGAGCAGTAGGTTCAGAAAAGTCAGGTCATAGCTCAGGGTCAGCCGCCCCCGCAGCCCGTGCAGTGCGCCGATGCGGCGGCAGAGCCCGCAGTAGGCGGTGCGGTAGCGGGCCTGTGCTTCGGGGGAGAGGGCCGCCTGATTCGGGATAACATATCCGAACATGGCTCAGCTCTTCTTGATGAACTGGGTGCCGCAGCGGGGGCAGGAGATCTGGATGCGGCCCCGGCCGCGGGGCACCCGCAATTTCTGGTGGCACTGGGGGCAGCGGTAGTAGTGGTAGACCTTCCGGTTGGCCCACTGCTCCTTCCAGCTGCGGAACTTGCTGCCCACACGATCCTTGAGGGTGTAGAACTTGTAGTTCTCCTCCGTCCGCTTGGAGATGTTGCGGCTGAAGGTGCGGTAGTAGCAGAACACCAGCAGAGCCACACCCAGCCATGTGAACAGGCTGACCCGGCTGACGATGGCGATCAGCAGCAGCACCAGCGAAGCGATGCTCAGGAACTGGTTCAGGCCGTCGGTGCCGTAGCGGCCGATCATGAAGCGGCGAAGTTTTTCTCTCATAGTCTTACAGTCCTTTTTCCTCAAGATATCTTCAAAAGAGGACGGCCGAGGCCGTCCTGCTGTTCTTTACAAGGATAGAATATCAGCCAAACATGATAAAACTTTGAACGGAGTGCAAATCTATCATGAAAGGACGGCGTTTAACCGCGTTTGCGCACGGTGAGGGCGGCTTCGGTGTCCAGCGCACCCTCCATTTTGCAGTGGAGGACGGCCCGGCCCGCTTCGCCGGTGGTGGCGAGGTAGGTGCCCGCCATGCCGCCCCGCAGCGGCACCACGCTGGGGCCGAGGATCTTCACCGGGCCTTCGACGGAAAGCTGGACGGCCTCGCCGCAGTAGGGCAGGAGGTTGCCGTTCTGGTCAATGGCCCGGAGGCTGACGGCGGCGCAGTCCCATGTGGGGCCGTCGGTCAGCAAGGGATTCAGGACAGTGCACTCCAGCCGGACGCTCTGCACCGGCTCCTTGACCACGGTGCGGACAGCCCGGCCGTGCCAGACGGCCTCGAACCGGTAGACGCTGGAAGGGGAACCCAGCACGCCGATGTACTTGTAGTACATCCGAAGCAGGTCGTTCCAGCCAAGCCGCAGCGAGAGCAGCCGGGCCCGGCTCAACGGCGAGAGGGCCAGCGCGTCCCGGCGCATCTCATTGAGGATGGCAGCCACCTGCGGGGCGGCCACGGGGTCAAGGCCCTCGTACTTTTCCAGCAGGGAGCCGACGAAGTCCTGCACCTCGATGGGCGGATGAGGCAGCGCGGCAAAGCGGCCCCGGCGATCCGGGGTGAACTCGGCGATGAAATCGTTGCCGCGGTAGAGCCGGACGCTCTCGGCATTGGTGAACACCCAGCACGCCCCCGCAAAGCCGCCGGGGTGATCCCCCAGCGCCATGCTGGACGAAACTTCCAGCACGATGTCCGAAGGGGAGCGGGGCGTTTTCTGGCTGGCGTAGACGGCGGCGGAGAGCTTCGGGTTCCGGAACATGTCCAGCACGCCGTGGTAGCAGATGCGGTCGCCGCTGCCGAACTCCTTGTGGGTGTTGTAATCGGCCATGCACCAGCCCAGCGCCCCGGCCACGCCCGGCTGGGCGATGGCGTCGTTCAGGACGGCGGCATGGTGCAGCGCTTGGACCAGCCGGTGCGGCTCGTCGTCAAAGGCTTTGGCCGGGAACTGCTGGCCCCCGAATTCGCTGATGAGGTAGCCTTTGCGGATGTCGGGGGTGACGTTGGCTCGGTTCTCGCACCCCGGCCCCCGCCCGGCGTAGGAGTGGTCGTTGTAGGCGTAGACGTCTTCCAGAAGCTGATCCTTCCGGCGGATGTGGACCCCGGCGGTGGGGCGAGTGGGGTCGAGCCGGTGGACGGCCTCGTTGGTGCGCTTGTAGAAGGCTTCGTCGTCGGCGCTGGCGTTGACCCGCACCCCCCACAAAAAGACGCTGGGGTGGTTGCGGCACTGGCAGACCATCTCGCGGCAGTTTTGCAGCGCTTGGGCCTTCCAGCTTTCGTCCCCGATGTACTGCCAGCCCGGCATTTCGAGGAAGACGAGCAGCCCCAGCTCGTCGCACGCATCGAGGAAGGCGGGGCTCTGGGGGTAGTGGCTGGTGCGGACGGCGTTGCAGCCCAGCTGCTTTTTCAGGATGTGGGCATCAAGCTGCTGGATGCTGTCCGGCATGGCATAGCCCTGATAGGGGTAGCTCTGGTGGCGGTTCAGGCCCCGCACTTCGACCCGCTGGCCGTTGAGGTAAAGCCCGCCCGCGACGAATTGGATGGTGCGGAAGCCGAACCGGGTGGACTTTTCGTCCAGCACCCGGTCGGGCAGACCGCCGGTGCCGGGGCGGATGAGCCGCACCGTGAGGGTGTAGAGGAAGGGGTGGTCGATGCTCCACGGGTGGACGCCGTTCAGGGTGCCCACGATGGGCAGGGACAGCTCCCCGTCGTAGAGGGCGCGGCTCCCGGCGGGGCTGCGGATCTCGGCTTGGAGGGTGCAGCCCACGGTCTCACCCACGGTGGAGGTGTAGATGCGGAAATCGCCCTCAGCCTGTGCCTCTATGAAGATATCGCGCAGATAAGCGGGTTCTTTCACGTCCAGCGAGACGGCGCGGTAGATGCCGCCGTAGGTCAGGTAATCGATCTGGCCGCCGAAGGGCGGGATGTTCAGGTCCTCGCGGCTGTCGCAGCGGACGGCGAGGACGTTTTTCTCCCCCAGACGGAGGGCTTCGGTGAGATCGACTGTGAAGGCCGTGTAGCCGCAGCCATGGTGGAACACCCGCCGCCCGTTGCAGAACACGGTGGCGTCGTGGGCCACGGCGTCAAAGGTGAGCAGCACGGTGCGGCCCTGCCACTCCTTCGGGGCGAAAAACTCCCGCCGGTAGCCGCAAAGGCGCTGGTAATCGTTTTCATTGCAGTAATTGTAGGGCAGCGTCTTGACCGTGTGGGGGATGCGCACAGGTTCCAGCGCAAGCTCCGGGCACTCCGGCCGCACGATGGCGGGGTCGAAGGTGGGGGTGAACAGCCAGCCGTCGTTCCAATCGTAATGTTCCATAGTCCGCTCTCCGTCGTGGTAAAAATACTTATCTTAATGCTACCACAAAGTTGTGAACGAAAAAAGCATTTATCTTATAAAATTTGTCATCGGACGGCGGGGATTCTCCGGGTGGGAGATGCCCGCGGCCTTGCCTGCTTCGATGCAGCGGAGCAGCCACGCCATATTGCGGCCCAGCTCCCGCATCACGGCGCAGCCCTCTTCGTCCTGTAAGACCTGCTCCGGGTTGGAGCCATGGACCATGGGCCAGTAGGAGCCGCTGACGAGGGGCATGTGAAAGAACTCCGGGTACTTCACCAGTTGGTCAAGGGTGGTGGTAGTACCGGCGCGGCGGGCCGAGCAGCAGATGGCGGCGGGCTTGTAGGCCAGATACTTGCCGCCCGCGTAGCTCAGCCGGTCCATAAAGCTGGTCATGTTGCCGGATGCGGAAGCGTAGTGGACCGGGGTGCCGAAGACGAAGGCGTCGGCGGTCTTGGCCTTTTCGATGGCCTCGTTGACCACGCCCCCAAAGACGCAGCCCTTGCCCGCAGCGCAGCCGCCGCAGCCGATGCAGCCGCCGACGGGCTTGGTGCCGACGTTCAAAATCTCGGTATCGATGCCGGCGGCGTTCAGTTCCCCGGCGATGAGGGACAGGGCAGTGTAGGTGCAGCCCTTCTCGTGGGGGCTGCCGTTGATGAGCAGGACATTCATAGTAACTCTCTCCTTTTGACGGTGCGCAGAGCAAAACCGCGCTCTGGGCTGATTTTAGCACATTTGCCGCCGGAGTGCAACGCAACCCTTGACAAAGTGCGGTGTCTTGACAATAATATAGAGATACACAAACGGATGCAAAAAGGAGGCAACCACATGCGAGTCATTGCAGGAGACGCACGGGGCAGACGGCTGGAGGCCCTGCCCGGCACCGATATCACCCGCCCCACCCTCGATCAGGTCAAGGAGGCGATGTTCAGCATCGTCCAGTTCGACCTGCCCGGTGCACGGGTGCTGGATCTGTACGCCGGAAGCGGCCAGCTGGGCATCGAAGCTCTTTCCCGCGGGGCAGCGCGGTGCGTGTTCTTGGACGAGAACCGCGAGGCCGTGAACATCGTGATGAAGAACTGCAAGACCTGCGGCGTGTTCGACCGCAGCCGGGTCAACATCGGCGAGGCGGCGCGGTATCTTTCCGCGTGCCATGAGCAATTCGACCTCGTTCTGCTGGACCCGCCGTTCCGCGGTGGTACGCTGGAAAAGATCCTTCCCAGCGTGGACAAGGTGGTGGCCCCCGGCGGCATCGTCCTGTGCGAGAGCGAGACGGGCCTTGTACTGCCCGCCGAGGCCGGGGAGCTGACCTTGAAGAAACAGTATAAATACGGCAAGGTGCTGCTGTGGAAATATGCAAAGCCCATGCAGCCTGCCGGAGAGGAAGATGCGGAATGAACGTAAACGAGCTTTTGGATACCATTGAGGACGCTCTGGAAGAGAGCGCCGGGATGCCCCTTTCGGGCGGCAAGCGGATCGTGGACGTGGAGCAGATCCGGGATTATCTGGACGAGATCCGCCAGAATCTGCCGGTGGAGCTGCGTCAGGCACAGTCCATCGTCAGCGACCGTGCCCAGCTCATCGATTCGGCCAACGCACAGGCACAGGCCATCGTGAAAAAGGCCGAGGAGCGGGCCCGCATCCTCGTCAGCGAGGCCGAGATCGTCAAGGCGGCCCAGCAGCGCGCGTCGGAGATCGTCTCCGCCGCCCAGACCGAGGCCCGCACCGTCCGCCAGACCGTGACCGACTACTGTGATAATATGCTCAAGACCACCGAAGAGACCATGGCCGAGAACGCCGCACAGGTGAAAAGTGTGCGTGCAAACCTCCGCCAGAGCCCCCGCAAACCCATGTAATTGGGCCCCTGCGGAGTTTGTCAAAAAAACAGGACGTCCCCCGCAAGCAAAGTACACGGCTTGCAGGGGATTTTTTTGGTGATTTTTGAGGAAAAAGCACCGCCAAAAGCCTTGCATTCGCACACTGGTTTTGTTAAAATAAAATTGAATCCGAAGAGGTGCTTGGGGCAGTGTGCCCCTCAAGGCGCCCGGCGGGGCCTGAAAAATGAAAAAATGACGGCTCACCGCACAGGATGAAGGACTGAAACAACAGAAAGGAGGCTGGGCCCTATGGAAAACGAACAACACGGACAAGCCTTTGACCCGGCCTCGTTTGAGCATGTGCCCGTACTGCTGAACGAGTGCCTCGACGGCCTTGCCATCGACCCGGCGGGCATATACCTCGACGGCACCGCCGGAGGGGCGGGCCATTCCCGCCAGATCGCGCTCCGTCTGGACGCAGAAAAGGGCGGGCGGCTCATTTCCCTCGATCAGGACCCCGACGCGGTGCAGACGGCCCGCGCAAGGCTGGCCGGGCTCCCCGCCACGGTGGTGCAGATCAACTTCCGCTCTGCGGGACAAGCCCTTGAACGATTGGGCATCGAACAGATCAACGGGGCGCTGCTGGACCTCGGCGTATCCAGTCATCAACTGGACGACGCGGCTAGAGGCTTTTCCTACCGGGCGGACGCGCCGCTGGATATGCGGATGAGCCAAGAGGGCGAGACCGCCGCCGACCTCGTGAACACCGAGAGCCGGGAGGAGCTGGCCCGCATCCTGAAGGATTACGGCGAAGAGCCTTTTGCTTGGCAGATCGCGGGGAAGATCGTGGAGGCGCGGGAAACATCCCCCATCGAGACGACCTTGCAGCTGGCCGACATCGTGGCCAGCGCCATGCCCGCCGCCGAGCGCCGCAAGAACAAGAACCCTTCCCGCCGCACCTTCCAAGCGCTGCGCATTGCGGTCAATCACGAGCTGGACGCGCTGGAAGAGGGCATGGACACCATTTTTGAGCATCTGGCACCGGGCGGACGCTTCTGCATCATCACCTTCCACTCCCTTGAGGACCGGCTGGTGAAGAACAAGTTCCGCCGCTGGTCCACCGCCTGCACCTGCCCGCCGGAGTTCCCGGTCTGTGTCTGCGGCGGCAAGGCCAAGGCCAAGCTCATCACCCGCAAACCCATCGAAGCCAATACGCAGGAGTTGGAAGAGAACCGGCGCAGCCGGTCCGCACACCTCCGCGTTCTTGAAAAACTGTAACACCACCGCGGAGAATCAGTGAGGAGGAGAGTACCATGGGTCAGGCAGCATATGATATGACAGAGGTGCGCCGCAGAAGAGTGCCTCAGACGCAGCGCAAAGTTCCGCTGCGGGTAGAAAAGGGCGGCAAGCCCCGGCTGAATCCGGTGCGGGCCGCTATGCAGCACGCGCTGCAGCTGCTTTCGGCGGCGCTGCTGGTGGGCTTTGCGGTCAGCTTGCTGTGGAGCGAGTCGCAGTTGGTGGAGCTGAACAGCCAGATCCAGAACGCCAAGGCTGACCTCGTGAGCGCCCAGAGCCAGTACACCTACTACAACAGCGCACTGAACAACCGGACGAACATCACCAGCGTGGAAGAGACGGCCACCCGCCTCGGCCTGATGAAGATCGACCAGAGCCAGATCACCTACATCCGTCTGGACGGGGGCAGCGTCCTCGTCCGCAAGGAGTCCGCTGTGCGGCAGTGGACCGACCTGCTGCACGACGGCGCGATGATGATCATGGGCAGCGTGAACCGCGCAAACTAAAATAAAACAGGAAAAGCGTGCGGCAGCGCACGCTTTTTCGGTTTCTCAGGAGTAAGACAAGCAATGCAGGAACCATCCTCCAAGCCCAAGAAGGGCCTTTACCGGCTGCGCCGCACCGACCCGCATGAACGCCTTAGCGCAAAGCTGCGGCATTTCAGCTTCGTGGCCGCCGTGCTTTTCGTGCTGGCGGCGGCGGGTATCGTCATCCACAGCCTGTACAACATCCAGATCCGGAACGGCGCCACCTTCCGCCAGTATGCGGCCCAGCAGCAATTGCTGGACAGCACCATTCAGGCCACCCGCGGTGAAATTTACGATACCTCCGGCATCACGCTGGCGTCCACCAGCGTGGTCTGGACCATCTGGGCCGACCCTAGCTACAGCACGGCCCTGTTCACCAGCACCAAGAACGACGACACCGGTGGGGTGACCAAGACCGCCGACCCGGCGGCATTGCAGGAAGTGAGCACCCAGCTCACCCTGCGGCTGCTCTCCGGCGACGGCGAGAGTCTGGACAGCGTGGACACCTCCTCCGAGGCGTACCAGACCCAGTACCAGACCGTGTACGACGCCCTTTCCAAGAGCGACTCGGCCTATCAGACGCTGGCCACCAAGGTGAACAACGCCATCAAGCTGTCCATCGAGAAGTACGTCACCGAGTACAACAAGGCCCACAAGAAGGCGGACGCCGAACAGGGCACCCGCAAAGGGCGCATCTCCGTTTCCTCCACCAAGAGCTTCCAGCGGGATTACCCCTACGGCGCATTTGCCGCGTCGGTGCTGGGCTTCTGCGATGCGGACGGCTACGGCACCTACGGCCTTGAAAAATCCTACGAGTCCACGCTGGCGGGCGTCAACGGCCGCACCATCACCCTGCGCAACGCCTACGGCAACGCCATCGCGGACGAAAACGCCACCACCTACGCCGCGAAGGACGGCTCAAACCTTGTCCTCTCGCTGGATGTGAACGTGCAGGAAGTGGTGGAGCGCTACCTGAACGAAGCCATCGCGGCCAACAATGTCGAGAACCGCGGCGCGGCCATCGTCATGAATGTCAAGACCGGTGCCATCCTCGCTATGGCCTCGAAGCCCGATTTCGACCCCAACGACCCGCTGAACTACACCGCCAACGAGGCCTACCTGAACGAGCTGGTCCACGCGGAACCGGAACTCTACGGCGTCTACCTCAAGAATGAAGACGGCAGCTACGTCACCGATGCCAACGGCAACAAAGTTCTTGACCCGGAGGGAGATTACTCCGGCTACTACCGCGACATCCAGTGGAAGAACAAGACCATCACCGAGCTGTACTACCCCGGAAGCGTCTTCAAGGTCATCACGGCGGCCATGGGTGTGGACTCCGGCAAGGCGACCTTCAACACCACCCTGAACTGCTCCGGCGCTTACGGCGTCGCCAAGGAGACCTACCACTGCGCGGGCAAAAAGGCCCATGGTGTGCAGAATCTGGCCGAGGCTCTGCGGAACAGCTGCAACATCTACTTCATCCAGTTGGGCCAGCGGATCGGCTCCAGCCTGTTCTACGATTACTTCGACGCCTTCGGCTTTACCGAGCGGACCGGCGTGGACCTGCCCAACGAGACCAGCTTCATGCAGTATTACAGCAAGAGCCGCTTGGGCGAAGTGGAGCTGGCCTCCTCGGCCTTCGGTCAGGCCATGGCGGTGACCCCGCTGCAGGTCTGCACCGCCATCTCGGCAGCCGTCAACGGCGGCTACCTCGTGACCCCGCATGTGGTGGATAAGATCACCGACCAGAACGGCAACGTCATCGAGGAAGTCGGTGCCAACGTCCGCCGTCAGGTCATCAGCGAGAGCGCCAGCGAGACCATCCGGCAGATCATGGAATATGAGGTGGCCGATGGCACACAGGGCGGCGGCGGCCGCGCCTATGTGGCGGGCTACCGCATCGGCGGCAAGTCCGGCACGTCCGAGCAGCTGAACATGGACCGCCGCAGCGACGGCGATTACAAGAAGGTCGCTTCCTTCGCCGCCGTGCTGCCCGCCAACGACCCGGAGATCCTCGTCTACGTCATGCTGGACGACCCCAACAACGCCAAGACGGACTACTCGTCCATTCTGGCCGCGCCCGTCGTCGGCAACATCATCAGCGAGATCGCGCCCTACCTTGGCATCGCCACCGACGGCACCGACCGCAGCAGCACCACCGTCAAGGTGCCGAACCTTGTGGGCAACGAGTGGAGCAACGCGCAGGTCTCGCTGAACATCAAGGGCCTGAAGCACCAGCTGGCCGAGAGCGATTCCGGCCAGACCGGCGCGGTGGTCACCTACCAGTACCCCCGTGCGGGGGCAGAGGTGGCCTATGGCACGACCATCTACCTGTATACGGATACATACGAGGGCAAACACACGGAGGTGCCGGACGTTTCGGGCAAGAGCGCGGATTTTGCCCGGCAGATGCTGGCGGCGGCGGGCCTGAACTGCGTGGTGGAAGGGGACGGAAACGGCCTTGTCCAAGCGCAGAGCGAGGCCGCCGGTTCCAGCGTCCAGCGCGGCACCATCGTGACCATTACCTGCGGGTAACGCCTTCTCAGGCATCTCGCGTGTGAGACCATCGAGCAATATTGGAAAAAGGGGATAGGGTATTTATGGAACGTATCAAAGCAAGTGTGCTGCTGCGCGGCCTTGCGCCGGACAGCATGATGTTCGGGGAGGCGGAAGTCTCCCTCGTGACCACCGACAGCCGCGAGGTGTGCCCCGGCTGCATCTTCGTGGCCTTTCCGGGGGAAAGGTTCGACGGCCACGACTTCGCGGCCAAGGCGCTGGAAGAAGGGGCCCTCTGCGTGGTGGTGAACCACCCGGTCGAGGGCGTCCCGGCGGAAAAGGCCGTCCTCTGCCCGGACAGCTACCACGCCATGATGGTGCTGGGCGCGAACTACCGCAGCCAGTTCCACCCCAAGGTGGTGGGCGTGACCGGCAGCGTGGGCAAGACCACCACCAAGCAGATGTGCTACGCCGCCATCGAGGGCTTCGGGAATACCATCAAGACCGAGGGCAACCAGAACAATGAGCTGGGTCTGCCCCGCACCATGTTCCGCATCGGCAGGGATACCGAGTACGCCGTGGTGGAGATGGGCATGAGCCACCGGGGCGAGATCGAGCGGCTGAGCCGGTGCGCCCGCCCGGATGTGGGCATCATCACCTGCATCGGCGTGTCCCACATCGGCAACTTGGGCAGTCAGGAGAACATCTGCAAGGCGAAGCTGGAGATCTGCGCCGGTCTGCCGGAGGGTGCCCCCCTCGTGCTGAACGGCGACGACCCCTTCCTGCGGAAAGCGAAGCTGCCGGAGCACGTCCGGCCCGTCTGGTTCAGCCTCGGCGACGAGAGCGCGGATGTCTGCGCCCTGTCCATCCAGCAGGAGGCCGACGGCATGAGCTTCGTGCTGGAAGACCACGAAGAGGGGACTTTCCTCGTGAAGATCCCCGCCATGGGCCGCCACAACGTCGCCAACGCCTTGGCTGCCTACTGCGCCGCCACCCGGCTGGGGCTGGACGCCCGGAAGGTCGTCCGGGGCATCGGCAATTTTGAGCAGACCGGTATGCGCCAGAAGGTCGTCCACAGCAAGGGCATCGATGTCATCGAGGACTGCTATAACGCCAACCCCGACAGCATGAAGGCCGCACTGGCCATGTTCAAGGAGTACCCCTGCAAGCGCCGGTTCGCGCTGCTGGGCGATATGCTGGAACTGGGCGACTTGAGCCGGGAAGCCCACGAAGAGGTGGGCCGGGAAGCTGCGGAAAGCGGCCTCGATACCCTTATCACCTATGGCGAACAGGCCAAGCGCATCGCCGTTGTGGCGGCGGCCAAGGGCCTGACCACCCTGCACGCCAATACCTACCGCGAAGCCGCCGATGCGCTGCTCAAGCTGATGCAGCCCGGCGACGCGCTGCTGGTCAAGGCCAGCCGCGGCATGGCGCTGGAAAAGGTGCTGGAACTCTTCTACAAGGAGCAGCCGTGATATGATCCGTTTCGCCTTGATCGTCGCTTCGACGCTGGGGTTTCTCCTCACGGCGGCGATGGGGAACCTGATGGTGCCGCTGCTGCGATCCCTCCAAAACCGGAACCGCCCGGCCCAGACGCAGCAAGCGCCGGGACCCGATAGACCGGAAAACGCGGATCCAGAGCTGGAACGCCCGGCCCAGCCGCCCACCATGGGAGGTCTCTGCCTGATGGTAGGGGTGCTGGCCGCTGTAGGCGTGGGCTGGACCGCCGCCTGTGTGGCCGAGCCGCAGCTGCTGGGTGCGGAGGGGCTGCTCTCCACCCGGCTGCTCATCGCCCTGTTCGGGGCGCTGCTCTTCGGCGGCGTGGGGCTGGCCGATGATATCGCCCGCATCCGCCGCCGCTCCCCGCTGGGGCTGCGCCGGGGCACCCGGCTGCTGCTGGAAGCGGGGGCCGGGGCTGTGGTGCTGGTCCTGTTGGGGGCCAACGGCTGCCTTGCGGGCGGCATGGCCCTGCCGGGGGCCGGGTACGTCGGGCTTGGCGTGCTGGCCCCGCTGCTGTGGGAAGCGGATCTCGTGGCCTTGGCCGAGAGTGTCCGCATCACGGACGAGATGGACGGCCTTTGCTGCGGTACAGCCTTTGTGGCCATGCTGGGACTGATGCTCTGCATGACCGTCCTCGGCTGGTTCCCGCTGGCCGTTCTCCCGGCGGCGCTGGCCGGCGCGCTGATGGCCTTCCTGCTCTGGAATTTCCCGCCTGCAAAGCTGCGGCTTGGCAGCGTGGGCAGCTTGTTCTTGGCCGGTGCGCTGGGCTGCATCCCGCTGTGCATCGGCTGGCCCGACCTCGCTCTGCCGCTGGGGCTGCCCTACTGGCTGGAGGGCGGGATGGTGTTCTTACAGATCGTGATCTACAAGCTCTCCCACGGGCGGAAGCAGCTCTTCCGCACCGCGCCGCTCCATCGCTGGATGGAAGTGCGGGGCAGCGGCAGCGTACAAATTTTCTATGCGTTCTGCGCAGCGGCCCTGCTGGGCGCGGCGCTGGCCCTGCAATGGGCAAAAATCAGTTGAGGAGGTGCTGCACATGGCAACCGTCCGCCGAAAAAGATCCGAGCCGTTTTCCCTTTTGCAGCGGGACCCCGGCCCGTGGTCGCCGCTTCTGCTGTACTGGCTGGCGACCTTGGGCATCATCGTGGTGTTCGGCCTCGTGATGCTCTACAGTGCAAGCTATACCACCGGCTATCTCCGCTTTGGGGACAGCCTCCATTACATCAAATCGCAGGTGCTCTGCCTCGGCCTTGGGCTGCTGGTGATGATCGCCTTTTCCTATGTGGATCACCGCTTTCTGCGCAAAATGGTCTGGCCGGGGTACATCGTCTGCCTTGTGCTGCTGGTGCTGGTGCTGTTCAGCACGCCGCTGAACGGCTGCCGCCGCTGGCTGCGCATCGCGGGGCAGACGGTGCAGGTCTCCGAGATCGCAAAGTTTGAGATGATCCTGCTCACGGCCCACCTTGCGGCCAAGGCCCCGAAGCTGGAAAAGCTGGACCCCAGCCGCAGCGGCCGGGTGCCGGTGAGGGCGTGGCTCCAGCAGCGGCTGGTGCGGGAGCTGATCCTGCCCCTGCTGCCGCTGGTGCTGGTGGTGGCGCTGCTCATCATGGAACCCCACATGTCCGGCATCGTGCTGACCACCGCCATGGTGGGCACCATCCTGCTGCTGGGCGGCAACGGCGGCATCATCACATGGGTGGGCGGAGCCGCCGGTGTGCTGCTGCTGGAAACGGTGCTGCAGCACATCGACTCCATCCCCTACCTGCAAAGCCGTCTCGACGGCTGGACGCAGGACCTGACCAAGATGACCGACCAGACGCTGCAGAGCCTTTACGCCATCGGCTCCGGCGGCTTGACCGGCCTCGGCCTTGGCAACAGCATCGAAAAGCAGCTCTGGCTGCCCGAAAGCACCAACGACTTCATCTTCAGCGTCGTCTGCGAGGAGCTGGGCTTCGTCGGGGCGGTGCTGGTCATCCTGCTGTTCGTGCTCTTCCTCGTGCAGGGGCTCTGGCTGGCTTTCCACGCTGAGAACCGGTTCTGCACGCTGGTGGGCATCGGCATCATGGCCCAGATCGCGTGGCAGGTGTTCTGCAACATCGCGGTCGTGACCAACACCCTGCCCAACACCGGCATCTCACTGCCCTTCTTCTCCTCCGGCGGCACCAGCCTGATCTTGCTGCTGGCCGAGATGGGCGTCATGGTCAACATTGGCCGCAACGGCGAGCGGGTCCGGCAGGAACGCCGCCGCGCCCACGAGGAGCAGGAGGCCCGCCGGAAGGAAAAGACCATCGATCTTGCATCCGCGCGGAAAGCGCGGGCCGAATCATAAGGAGGAACCAAGATGCGTGTTCTGATCGCAGCCGGCGGCACGGCCGGCCATATCAACCCCGCGCTGGCCATTGCCGGTGCACTGAAAAAAGCAGACCCCAGCGCCGAGATCCACTTCGCGGGCCGGAAAGAGGGAATGGAATACCGGCTGGTGACCCAAGCGGGCTACCCCTTCCACCACATCGAGATCACCGGCTTCCAGCGGAAGCTCTCGCTCCACAACATCAAGCGGAACCTCATCACCCTGTGGAATCTGGCCCTGTCCGGCCCGGTGGCCAAGAAGATGATGCGGGACATCCAGCCCGACCTCGTCATCGGCTGCGGCGGTTACGTCTCCGGCCCGGTGGTGCGCTGCGCCGCCAAAATGGGCATCAAGACCGCTCTGCACGAGCAGAACGCCTTCCCCGGCGTGACCAATAAGCTGCTGGCCCCGGACGTGGACATCGTCTTTGCCGCTGTGCCCGCCGCCGTGGAGAAGCTGGGTGCCCCCGAAAAGACCATCGTGGTGGGCAACCCGGTGCGGCCGGAGGTCTTCACGCAGGCCAAGAACCGGGACGCCATCCGCGCTGAGCTGGGGGCAGGGGACCGGACGGTCATCCTCTCCTTCGGCGGCAGTCTGGGTGCCCGCCGCGTCAACGAGGTGGTGGCCGACCTCTGCGCATGGGAACAGAAGAACCAAAAGCCCGTGCTGCACCTCCATGCCACCGGCCAGTACGGCGTGGAGCTGTTCCAGAACCTTGAAAAGGAAAAGGGCTTCGCCCCCGGCGACAGCCTCGTGGTGAAGGAATACATCAACAACATGCCGGAGCTGCTGGCGGCGGCGGACCTCGTCATCAGCCGCGCCGGTGCTCTGACGCTGGCCGAGCTGGAGGCCGTGGGCCGCGCGGCGGTCCTCATCCCCAGCCCCAACGTGGCCGAAAACCATCAGTATTATAACGCGCTGGAATTACAAAAAGCCGGGGCTGCGGTGGTCATTGAGGAAAAGGACCTGACCGGCGAGAAGCTGGTCTCCACCGTGTCCGAGCTGCTGGCCGAGCCCGGCAAGCTGGCCGCCATGGGCCAGAACGCCCGGAAGCTCTCGGTGGACGACAGCCTCGACCGCATTGCCGATGCGCTGCTGAAGCTCGTCAAGACCCCGTAAGAGAAGCGAAAATCCAAAGGAAAGGAGGTGCGGCCCAATGACAGAAAACCGAGACCGCCGCCGCAAAAAGCGCCCGGCCTACGATCAGGCCAAGGACGCCCAGCGCCGCCGGAGTGCAAACGGGGTGCGCAGCCAGAACAGCAGCCATCCGATCACCAACCCGAACTTCGACCCTGACGCCCCCCGGCCCAGCCGGTACACCGAGCGCAGCGTAGATTATGGCAGCAGCTACCCGGACAACAGCATCCAGTTCCCCACCGGAGGCCGCCCCGCCCAAAATCAGAATCGAAACCAAAACCGCGATCCGAACCGCCGTACGCAGAACGGCCGAAATCAGAATGGGCGGGCCGGGCAGCGCCCCCGCGGCAGCCGGAACGCCGCCCGCACCGGCCAGAGCCGCCCCCAGAGCCGGAACCTGTCTCTTATACACA